>ULTL01026058.1_pt1 | contig 15345 bp, 20 predicted proteins | sample 1957531 | NCBI WGS metagenome assembly ULTL01 (sample SAMEA4835732, study PRJEB28245) | human gut metagenome | biome: gut microbiome; material: fecal sample | place: Denmark | collected 2008 | reverse complement strand
AAATCATGGCCTCCATCTATAAAAAGCCGAACAGCCCTTACTGGTACGCACAATACCGCGTAAGAACCGCTACAGGCTGGAAACTGGTCAGGCTGTCAACCAAAATCAAGCATACCCCCGCCACGGTAACAAGGGAAGTAAAAGAAGCCGCAGAGGCCATGGGGAAGCAGCTGAATGTCCTGACTAGGGAACAGGCTATGACCAAGGCACAACGCCTGGCGGACGCCCTTGAATCAACGGCGCGGGCAAACCTGCCGGCCTATCAATTACGCCGGGCCATTTCCGCATTGTCCACGGAATTGACCGGAGAATCTATGGAAATGCCCTCTGTCAAATTATGGCTTGATGACCACATGCGGCGCATTACGCGCAATGGGCTTAAACCCGCATCCATAGCGAACTACAAACAAGCCTTTGACAAATTTCGCGCCTCAATGGGAGAACGTATCAACCTGCCTCTGGATCGCATTACTCCCCTGATGCTGGACGATTTCAAAAACTATCTTCTTTCCCGTGTCTCACCATCTACCGCCAATATTGCTCTTACGCTGGTTTCCGCGGCGTTCCAGGCGGCAGTTGATTATAAAATTATTGAAACCAACCCCTTTACGGCGATTACCAAGCCTCACAAGGGGAAAGCCGTCAAACGGCGGAAATTCGAATTGGAAGAGCTTGAAAAGGTAATGGCCGCATGCAATCCGGAATGGCGCTCCATGGTGAAAACGTGCCTCTATACGGGCGGTCAAAGATTGGGAGACGTGGCAACGCTCCGGTGGTCCCAGGTTGACGAGAAACGAGGCGTTATCCGGATGACCACGCAGAAAAAGGGAAAGCCTCTGATGATTCCGATTTTTCCGGCGCTGAAAAAACACCTGCAGCAACGGAAGAAAGAAGCTCCTGGGGACTTCCTGCATCCTGAATGCGCGAATATTTTTGAAAGCAGGGGATCCGGACGCCTGTCAAATATCTTTAGCCACATCCTGTACCAGTGTGGCCTTATTGCCAAAGACCCTCTGGCTGCAGGCAAAAAATACAAAAAGCAGGAAGGAAACGGCACAGAGACGCGGCGCCACGTCAATGAATTGTCCTTCCACAGCCTCCGCTATACGGCAACAACCATGTTACATGACGCCGGTGTTCCCCCTGCTCTTGTGCAAGCCATTGTGGGGCACGATTCCCGGGAAGTCCATGAAGGATACATCGATTTTGGAGCCAAGGAGTTTACACAAGCCCTTGAAAAGCTTCCCAAATTGTAGCACTACCTTAAATAGTGATATCATGTTTTAAACCTCTCTGTAAGTCGTGGCGGCAGCGTCCCATTTCAGGTCAATGTAACCAATCTCCCCGAAACGGTTCTTGCCGACGATGATTTTCGCCTCTGCCGGATCTGCATTTTTGTCCATGACGTAAGGCCTGTAGAGCAACAATATCTGATCAGCGTCCTGTTCGATAGACCCTGAATCCCTCAAATCGGATACACGGGGAACCCCGGCTTCCTTCCCGGCGCGTTTCTCCGCTTCCCGGTTCAACTGGGCAAGCACGATCACCGGAATATTCAGTTCCTTGGCCAGAGCCTTGAGGCCGGCGGAAATCTCCGACACCTCCCGTTCCCGGGAAGACTGGCGTCCGGTGGGATTGGCAAGCTGCAGGTAATCCACGCCGATGCACCTCACGCCGTGGTCCGCAACCATGCGCCGGGCGGTCGCCTGGATCTGGTCAATCCTCAAGGCGCCCCGGTCGTCCACGAAGAAAGGCAGGCTCCTTACCTTGCGAACCGCGTTGGTGAAAGCATCCTGCTGCCACTTGGTCAGCTTGATGCCTCGGCGCAGATTGGCCGCATTGATTTTGGACATGCCAAAAAGCGTGCGTTCAAGCAACTGCTCCTTGGACATTTCCAGAGAGAACATGCCTACTGGCACCCCTTCGACGGCCAGATTGTACAGAATGTTGGTCATGAAGGAAGTCTTCCCCACGGCCGGCCGAGCTCCGATGACCACCATAGCCGTGTTCTGTAAGCCGTCCAGCATCCTGTCCAGGGAGGGGTAGCCGGTAGGAAGCCCCTTGGTCTGTCCTGGATTCTTGATGCGAAACTCCAACCCTTCCACCACCTTCTGTGTGCCATCAGCCATGCGCGCCACTTGGGCCACTCCGTAACTTTCCCGCAAGGAGGACATCACCTTTTCGGCTTCCGCCAGCACTTCGTCTTTGGTCAGGGTTGGGTTTTGAAGATTTTCCAGCCCGGAAATGAACAGGGATTCCACATCCCGCTTCTTCTTGGCTTCCACCAGAATCTTCACGGAGGGCTCGAACTGGAAATGGTAGGCAAAGCTGGTTGAAAGCTCGACAAGCCCGGCGTGACCTCCTACGGATTCAAGCTCGCCGGCGGCTTCCAGGTGCTGGATCAGGTCGGTGATATTGACCTTTTCTGGAGTCTTGGCCAGAGTCTCAAAGGCGCTCCAGACCTTCTGATGGGCCAGAAGGACAAAATGAGCCTTCGTGAAACCTTGCTCGATCAGGGCGGCTACCTTGTCGGCGCCGTCAATGCAGTTGCCAAGAACGGTCTTTTCGGCGTTGAGTTGTGTTTCTGTAAGCTGCATAATGGTTTCTCTTTTTGAGGGTTAAATATTTTTTCTAAATTTTGGATCGAAGGGGTCGCTTTCCTCTCCGGGTAGTTGCCCTTTGGCATCAAGATTTCTTGCCCAGCGCAGGGCGTAGCCCAGGGCATTGGCTTTCCAATCGGCAATGGGGCAGGAGAACTTGTCCACCCAGCCGGAGCCGCCCCGGTCCGCCCAGTATTGCAGGGCGCATTCCGAAACGTCCCTGGGGAGCAGCTTCAAGCGGCATCTGGCTACCTCGTTTTTCAGGTAGGCTTCCACCTCTTCCGGTGAGGAAGGAAGAGGAAGTGAAGAACGAGAAGGAGCCGCAAGCGAGCCGTCAGGCGCAGCTTCCTTCGTCTCCGTTTCCGATTTCGTATACGTATTCGTATTCGACTCCGTCTCCGTATAGGCGAGCGGATGACGGTCACGTGACTGACATGTGTCTGACACATGGCCGTCATCTGACTGACAAACGTCAGTTTTTTCTTCATCAGGAGCAGGAAACTTACTCTTCTTCGCCCTGGTCCTTTGGTCGAACTGCAAGACCTCCAGATAACGCTTCCCTTCGACACCGTACACCCTTACAAGACCCGCGGTCACACAAGCGGTGAGCCACTTTTCTATGTCCTGGTTACTGACATTGCCTATTTTGCGAGGCATTATCTTTCCGATCAGTAGAGGAGGGTCGGCGTGATACCGTCCATAGTCATCTACAGCAAGTAAAAGACGATGATAGAAGCACTCTTCCACCCAACTCAGCTTATCGACCTTGTCGGATGTCAGAAACCCTTCCCTGATGATTCTATTAGGCATGTTCTATGGTTCAATCAAACGTAGTTCATCACACCTCTTGCGGACATAATCCAGCACCGTGCCGGCGTCCTGGTGTTTGATGTAGATCAGAAAGCCCGGCTTGCCGAACTTCTCTACCCAAAACTCTATTTCCGGACCTGTAAGGTCAAAATACACGCCGTAGCGGCCTGTACGCCCCAATTCCCCCTTAATGCGGCAAAGCTCCTGAATGCAGCGGCGTTCTTCCTGTTCTGGTGTTTCCATAGGAAAGCAAACTGCCTCATTTTCAACTCCAGCACGGATGCCGCGGCCTGATTGGTCAATATAAAGGTGCTTCATCGCCCCCCTCCTTTCCATGAAGTTTTGCATTAAGCCACCTTTGCGTAACCAAACCGTAAGTATCAGCACGTAAACGTTTCATTCTCCGCATGATGGACGTTATCCGGTCTCGTTCAATAAGGCCTCCCGAATGATTTTCTAGAAGCTTAACCAGATTGCTTTCTTGTAAGAAAAGACTTTCGTAAACCTTCAGAAGAACGTCTGTTCCCTCTTCAGAAGTCATACAGTCCTCCTTTCTTCCCCGGCAAGTTCCTCGGGATAGACGTTGTTAACCATCTCGTCCAAATAGTCGTCCAGGTGCGGTTGCACGTCTTCAAAAAGATCAGAGAAAATTCCTTTGAGCGCAATGCGGGCCAGGAACTCTTCTTCGCTTCTCGCCACCCCTTCTTCCACCGCAAATTTGGCGGTATCATAAATAGATTGTGAGATGGGAATCTTCAGGGTAACAACCTTCATCACCTGTGCCCTCCTTTCATGGAAGCAAGCGTTGCGGCAAGGGCGGGGTTTGATGTTGAGTCTTCGGCAAGGTAGAAGGACTTCTTGGCGCTTTCCAATGCGCGGTTAAGCAGAAGAGTTGCCATTTCGCAACGTGTCGCCTTCACGCAAACACTTCCTTCATCCCACTGGATAAAACCGGAATTGATAGCAGTAATCGCGGCAAGAACATCGCTGTCTTTTTCATCTATTTCCGTCAGGGCAAAAAAAGTCTTCCGCCTCTTGTCCAAAACCTTGAAAGGAATCTTCTCTTCAAACGCATTCGCCGCATTTTGCAGAAGAATGGCGGCCTCATCGAAGGCTCCCTTCACGCCATTGACAACCTCTTCCTGGTCGTCATCAAAAAAGACCAACCGGTGAAACATATCCAGAATGGCTTCGGCCGCGCCCCGGAGCATGATGGCATTCTCTCCGAAGGCTATCAAATCCTCTTCATCGTACCGCTTCTTCCTGGGAGCGGCGGGCTTCTTGGCCGTCCTGGCAGCCTTTGCCGGTTGACAGGTCTTCCCGTCTGTCGTACTTACTGGCTTGTGAGCAATGATAGGATTAGCCGTCTTGCCATTATTCACAACATCCGCCCCTTTCCCGTTGCCGCGGGAGAGGGGTTCTGCGTTTACCAGTAGTGCTGCAGTTGTATTCATAGCGATCATAATCTTATTTATTATCAATTAACTATTATTATTTAATCAGGTTCAATCGACGCGCCCCGGACAGAGGCGTGAAGAAATCGTTAGTCTTCGCCGCACAAGGAGAAGCCTTCGTCATTCAATTCAAAGACGCCCAGCCAGGGAGCCTTGATAAAGGCGACGTAGAAATTGCTCTCGTCCTTGCGCCGCACCACGACAAATTCATCTTTCGGAGAAAAACGATAAGTCCTTCCACGGTTAGGCATGGTGATAATTAACTGGGAATTTAACATTACCCTGTCGCCTGTATCAAAAGGCTTTGCCTGAACAGGTTTAGATGCAGTATCAATATTGCTTGTAATCATTGTATTATGTATTTTCTAATGGTTATTGTTTCCTCATGCCGTGAGGCCGGGACGGTTTTGATAAACCGTCAAAAGAAAGGATTTTTGCGGTATTCTCTTTCATGGCCTTGGAAATACGTTCCACGCACCAGAGGGTGGCGCCCCGCTTTTGATGCGGCAGACAGTCCTTTTTCATGATATCCGGTGACGTCTTCGCCAGTTCATAGAGCCATACGCGGCCCTTGCGATGCCGGAACTGGGGCAGTTTGAGAAGCTCTTCTGCACGCAGCCAGGTTTCACCGCTTGTTTCAGGGCAGTATTTCCCTTCCATGATCGCAACCAGGCGGTCAATGCGGGCAAACAACCCTTCTATCAAACGTTGATCATTGGCGTCCATTATCCTAAGACGATTTTTGTTATTGTGTAAGAGGCGCAGACGATGAAGGCCGCCACAGCCACACAGGCAAAAGCGATTACCAGCCAAAAGAGCAGATGCGTCACGGCCTGGTGCCGGCGTGCCCTGTCTCTATTCTTGCGGGCTTGCAGGAGGCGAAGTTCCTTCCGGGGATCAAGGGACTGATAGGGGCTCTTCCCTGCCCTGTCCGGAATACCATTGATGTGTTCACGGGCACAGGAAGCGCACAGGAAATCAAGGCTATGCAATGCTCCATGACTGTCCGTAACAACGGAGTAGTAAGTGTTACCCCTTTCGGAGGGGTAACTGCACCAACAGCACCGGACCGCGAATTTACAATTTTTATTTGTGATTGTTTCCACCATCCCGGCATATGGGCCGTGACTGATTGTCCGGTGGAACATTTCATATGAATTCATTGTCACAGTGCAGATTAAAGTTCGTGCCAGCCGAGCCGGATAAATTCGTCAATCAGGGCTTCTTCCATTAGGCTGCGGGCTTCTTTCTGTTGAGGACTTTTTCCGCCTCCTGCTCAAGCAGGGCGGTGATAAGAATGGCGGGGGTCAACCCCGTTGCCTGAATGGCCTTTTTCAGCCATTCCTGCGTCTTCGGTTTCGGTTTAGCTATGATCGTGTTCATTGTTGTGATTCGTAACTTGTGACTCCTTTTTATTACATTCTGTATCATTGTCAATAGAGAAATTACTTTTTTTTATTCCTTGCAAAAAAAAATCACTTTGTTATAACAAATGCATGCCTGAAAATTTTAGAGAAGAAATACGTAAATGGCTTGAGGTAAAAGGCGTTAGCCGTGAAACACTGGCGAATGAGGCCGGGTACAATGTCGTATACCTCAATGGATTGCTAACCTGCCGCCCCATTACCCCGAAAGCGGAGCGCAATCTCCGAGCCGCTATGAAGCGCATCGAGGAAGCCCCGGCGGAAGACCTCTCCAACATCCTTGTTAAGCTCCCCGTGGAAACGGCTGAAAAAATCCAGGCCGCCGCCGACAAGCTCAAAATGGACATTGACGCCTTCGTCGCCATGGTACTGGGTGAGAAAAAGTAGTTCATGCCGCGGGCTTCTTGGGTTCGGAGTTCTTCTTTCGAGGCTGGGTAGTACGGTCTTTTGCCTTCTGGCGGAAATCCATGATGGCTCCGATAACGAGAGCCCGGCCGCTCAAGCCTGTAGCGGCCTGCGCCTCCCGGAACCATTCCCGCACTTCTTGCGTTTCTTTTTTCAGGTTGATGATCATATTCGCGTCTTGCGTGCTGTTGATGTCCAACAAATATGATTTTTTTCACACTCACACAAGCAAAATGTGAAATATTTGCAATCAAGATCCCGTTTTCAATGTTGACAAATTTGAAAAATATCACACAATCAATGCATGACGCCGACTAAAGAAGAGATAAAAAAATGGTTGAAATCCATTGAGAAAGATCGCGACTGGCTCGCGGAACAATGCTTCGTCAAACGATCGGCTGTTAACTCATGGCTTTCTACAGATCGGGGGATTCCTCCTGCAAAATTAGCTCTCATTAAAAACCTAATGGAAGATGAAATTATAGACCTTGAGCTAATCCGGAAAGAAATGAATAGGCAAGGAGAAGAAGCGGCCAGGACAGCATCCTCTGTCCCTATATTGAATGGTGTTGCAGCGGTAGCGGTTCCTCTTTCGGAAGATGATTTAAAACTCATTTCCAAGGCCGCACAAATCAGCGGGCAAACTATTGAGGAGTTCATCCGTAGTGCTGCGCTGGAAGACGCGGGAGAATAATCCTCATTGAGGATTCTGAGGTGATGTTGGGTTGTTGTCTTCATAACTTGGATTTAGATTGAGGCAGCAGAACTCAGGATAAGCCCCCGTTTCCAAAAGGAAACGGGGGAATTTTTCTGGTTGCTCCAAATTCCAATACACGCACCAGATGTAAAATCTTAGGCAGCAGGTATATTCTCAAGGGTTAATCCCAAACGTTTCATCAACCATATTTGACCGCGGGACGTCAAATACGGTGTCGGTTTAGACTGTTGTGAACCGTCGGAACGCTGAATGACTCGGTAAGTGAGACGGAAATACCCAGCTTCAATATATTCTTGGGCCGGAACATTGTGACGATTGCCGTGCCTCCCCATAATACCTTCATTGCGTAGATACTCAAACAAACGGTTCTGTCCTGTCTCCATTCCATTCTGAGCGAGAATCTTAGCAAACTCTCCAATCAGGATGCAGCCCTCGGAAACTTCCACGCATCGTCCGAAATGTGCATAGGGAGCATCTTCCGCAGCTTTTGCTTCAAGAGCTTTTCTCTTCTCCCGTTCAGCTTTCAATGCCTGAAGCGTCAGAATCATGGTATCCGGGTCGGCAAGCATTTCTTCCAGCTTCTCTCCGGTGGCGTACACACCATGCTTCCGGATGGAGGGAAGGACCTCAGCGGTCACCCACTTCTTGAACTTCTTCGCCTCCGGCTTGCGGGAGCGGAGAATTAGAGAGTAAAGTCCGGATTCATTGATGATGAGAGGTGCGCGACCTCCGTTTTGAGCAATATCATTAGTAATGATGTTGCTCTTTTCATCTTCATCCAAGTAGCTGACGGCTTGGGATACATTACCAATTTCCAACGCATCGCAAACATCCTTTGCGACAAACCAAGGTTCCCCATCCTTTACCACGGTGCGGACCGTGCAATTCAGGGTTTCGTTCTGGAACGGCACAACACCGTTCTGCGGCATTAAGGCATTTTCGCCTTGCAGACTTCTGTTTATTGTGTTAGTAGTCATACGTTTTAATTGATTGGGCTTACGCCCGTTATTGGTGGTCACTTGCTCCAACAGGTGGCCACTTTTGTTCGGATGGACAGTACCTCCACTGAGCACGTTCCATAACCTGCTGAAAATTTGTATTCAGGAGTCAGTGATAGGCCTATGCAGTTCCGATCTTGCTTTCAACCAAGCAAGAACCTCTGACAGCCGATATCGGGGACGCCTGCCTTTGGGGTGAATCGCTGTACCAATTTCAAACTTCGGGCATCCTTCTCGTCCCCATCGTTGAATAGTTACAACACTGACTTTCAATGTTTCTGCCAACTGCTTACGTGTCAGAAACACCTCTGTTTTTCCCTGTTCTTGCGAGACCATGAACAAATGATTACTCTTGATTCATTGACTAGTCAAACAGTATTTTTGATATCCGTGAAAATAATATTGACGGAATAACAATGATTATGTATGAATATCTACATGACAGAAAATGACTCTCCGAAAAATCAAGAACCAGATAGAGGAGATACCGAGAATACCCAATCTTTATCAGCTCAGAAGATTAAGGACACTCTGAACGAGTTGCAGAAAGACAGAAGTTGGTTGGCGATGTCGCTGAATCGCTCGGTCTCAACAGTGAATGGTTGGCTTTCAGCAGGAAAACCCATACCATCCGAATGTATCAAGGAAATTCAGACGCTGTTCAATAAAGAGAAGGTCCGACAAAACGAAACAGCAAAATCCATTACTGCATCATCAGACGAGGAGTGGGAGAGTTGGAAAAAAGAGGCTGAAAGATATTCATGGCTTTTTGACAACATACAAGAATGGGCTCGAAGTGTATTAAATGAAGAGGTGACAAAATCAAAGGAATCAATTTCTAGTAATGAGAAAAAAAACAAAACTTATGGTAACCCAATTATATTTCCTATAGATTCAAGTTCTACAGAGCTTTGGGGATTGATATATGATTTCTCAAAAATAAACAATTTGGGTGAAGAAAAATATACATTTTCATCTCCACCTAAATCACTCACTAATATATTAAATATTATTGCTAAGAAAAAATTAGAAAAAACCATTAAAGATAACAAAAATTTTTCTTTGAAATCTGCTAAAAGAGCCCTTAATGATTATGCAACAGAAGCTGATTTTGAAAATGAGCGTAAAATGTTTATTTTTTCACCAGGAGATACACTAATGTGGTCAATTGCAGCAGCCCTTGATGGAATTGGAAGTGTAAACGAATGGGCAAATAAAATTATTGATGCAAACGTTGAGAAAAAATTACTTGAACGTATAGGTATTACTAATATTACTAACAAAGACGACGAAATCCCATTCTAAAAACCCTCTGTCAAAAGCGTAAACTAAGCCCGGCCCTGCTGGGCTTTTTTGCTCCCTCTCCAGAAGCATCATCTCTTGTTTTCCCTTTCCCGGTATGATATTTTACGAATGCACTCGAAGAGTGACATCAAGAAGTGGCTTCAAAGAGACGGGAAACCTTGGATAGGTGGGAGAAGGCTTGAATTACTCCTCTAATAAAAACATCAAGTATTTTCAACCTCATTCCATTCTTCAAAATGAGACAAGGGAGAATCTAAAACAAGTTGACGCTTCTTCCATGCCTCTCTTGCAACAGGGTTATGGGCTATGGTCTTTTCTATAGCCAGAGTTTCCCTGTATTCTTTCGCTTTGGCTGTCTCTGTCCAATGACATTCCAACCCGAAACCGTCAACTACCTCTTTTATGCTATGAAGGTCTGTTCTAAAAAATTCCTTCCGATAGTTCACCTTATTCACTTGATCCATTAAAAAATGTTTATGTAATGTTGTTTCCAGCTTCGGCGCATCTTCCGAATAAATCATTGCATGGACATCAAAAGAAAAAGGAACGGACGCATCCCCTAATTCTCTTACTCGATCAAGAGGCTCTAACCGCCGCGTCATCCCAATTTTGAACACACCAGGCCCAAAACTCCCCTCATTTGAGATGACATAGACATATCCGCGTTTTGTTTGTTGAGCCATGGAAAGAGCCCTTTGTCCGGAATCCCTTGCCAGCTGAAGCTGCTGCTCTAATTCTTCTATCTTTATTTCAAGCACTCTTCTCTTTTCTTCATTTTCACCTGCTTCCAGTTCCTTGGCCTTTGCGATGTCAATTTGTTTCTGCAAGGCTTTTTCCTTAGCTTCTGCTTCTCGTAAAGCTTTCTCTATTTCCCTCTGAACTTTTTGTTCCTCCCTAATTTTTTCTTTAATGATTCTCTGCTGCTCTCTATCCAATTCCTTGGCATATTCCATTGCAGACATCAAAGATATTTCCTTGATCCGTGCATCTATATATTCCTGTGTAAACTTGACTCTATTTTTGAAAGCCCCTTCTATTAAGACAGCGGCATCGCGAACCTTCTGTTGAAGAGTTCCCACATTTGAAACCTTAACCTCACTCAAGTACAACGAGCAAAGACTATCCATTGATAACAGTAATATTTTAGTGAGATCTTCCTCACTCGCAGATATGCTGTCTGCTAAAAATGAAACAACTTTGCCTTTTTTGCGCATACCTTTTAGCAATGACTTTATATCTTTCAAATTTTTAGCAGCTTGCGTATATCCGTACTTACTTATAAGTTCATCATAAATAACAGATATGGGTTCAATATATTCATTTCCATATCCCTGAATACTCCTTTTTAGAACAGAGTTAAGATTTTCAAGATTTTTTCGCTCTGTTTCTAATTTTTTAATATCACTTTCAATTAAACGAGATTTTTTCTTGAGTTCAACTATATCTTTTTCAGACTGTTTTTTAATTTTTTTTAGTTCCTTTTTTTCTTTTAATATCTCTTTTTCAAACTGTCTTTTTTCCTCATTCAAAAGTCTATTTTTCTCTTCCAATTCCTTTTTTATCGCATCTGTCCTCCACCAGGGAATGAGGAAAGACGCAATCAAGCAGCATAAAATCAGAATGAACAACAATAATGGCATAATTCAAAATAATTAGCACTTTCTTCCAAATACGGCAAGTGGGATAATACAGAACTCCTCGTTTTCCTATTGAAGCCTTCCATCAATAGGGAAAAGTTTGATGCTGTGTTACATCTGCATACAGCCATGCCATACCGAGGGCAGTAAAAATCCCCCGCTTCCTCAAGGGAAACAGGGGAATGAGATCATGCAACGTCATCAATATCTCCCCTTGCGATATACTCCTTCATGTCCAGACGCAGACATGACCCCTTACCGACGAACGGAGTAAAGACCTCCGGGTTTGTATTCCATAGCTTGTAGAATTTGTCCGTGAGCCATATCTGGCCCTTGGGCAAAAGGCGCGGCGTGATCTTTGTTTGCTCAACTCCGTCAGAATGAGTAATAGTTCTGGTGGTGACCCGAAAGTACCCCTTCTCAATGTGGTATTGACAGGGTTCGTTGTAACGGCTTCCGGTTTTGCCGAGAATCCCCAACTCCCGGAGCAGGGCAAAAAGCCTTTTTTCGCCGATGATCATTCCTCCCTGGGTAAGCATCTTGGCGTAGGTTCCAATAAGCTTGCTGCCATTCGCTACTTCCACGGACTTGCCGTAGATTACGTAGGCTGCGTTCCTTTCCCGTTCGGCTTCCAACTGGTGAATGTGATCATCTTTCCTCTTGATGGCATCCTGGGCCAACAGCACAGCACGGGCCATAATCTGTTCCGGCGTGTCTTCCGGACGGGTTGTCATGTACCCGCCTGTCTTCCGGATAGAGGGGAGAACTTCTTCACACACCCAATCCTGGAACTCGACCGCTTTCGGCATCTTGGATTTCATCACAAGAGCGAACAAGCCAGCTTCATTGATAATTGAAACTGATTGCTTTCCTTTAAGGGTATCCCTGCTGGTTATACCCTTCCACTTTTCTCTTACATTCAATAGAGCTTTCGAAATATTCGAGTAACCGAGAGCTTCACATACTTCTTTGGCAAAGATCCAAGGTTCACCATTTCTTTCGATGACTTCAATCGTGCAATTCAGATCGGAGTTCTGGAACAGCTTAATACCGTTCCCCGTCATGTTGGCGCAATCTGCTTGCGCTACTATATAATTTATAGTAGTCATGTTTTGTCTTATTAGTTGGGCTCACGCCCGTTATTGGTGGTCACCTGTTCCCGCAGGTGGCCGCTTTTGTTTCTGACATGAACCGTATGTTCATGGATTGAGAGCGAACATCAACTCAACAAAACTAGAATTACAACGTCAACTTGTAATCGTCAACAAATAAATACAATATTTTTTTGTAATTTGTTCTATCCTGCTAATTGACAATGCTAAAAAAAATTGTATAGTAATACTGTGAGTTCAAAAGATGAAAAAGAGAATGTCAAAGCCTGGCTCAAGAAAATAAAAAAGGACAGGTTTTGGCTTGCGGAACAATGTGGAGTTCACAAACGGACAGTGGATTCATGGTTCTTTAAAAAATCTGAAATTCCTGCAAAAGCCTTACTTACAATCTATGATCTCATGTTTAAACAAGGACATCTTTCCACAGAAGAAGAACTCGTTGTGGATGAATCTGGGATGGTCACTTTGGAATTGGAATTTGATAGTGAGCAATATCAAATTATAAAAACCGAAGCTGAACGCCGTGGACTCGATGCGGGAACGTACTGTTCAGAACTTATTCAGAACGCGTTTTCGACAGATGAGGAATGGACACGTCTCATAAAATTTATTAGAAAAATGGGGAAAAATGCTAAAAACTAGCCAATGGCATAGATAATGTTTTTGGCAAACTCCAAGCTCATAATCACCTATATCTGATACAAGCTTCCCCCCCTCTCGGTGCGTCAACACTATGGGAGGTGTCTTTTTCTCTTCTAACCTACCACATTCACTACTGTCTTCGCTGGAGTCATCAAATTGCTCTAGCATCATATACTACACAATAGCTTCATTTAAAAAAGAAACTATTATTCGTCCTCCTTACGTTAGAATGCTTCGCCCCTTGGCCCGGAGGCCAAGGGGCTTTTTATTGCATTCATCCTTGGTTGCCTCAACAAGGATTATTCCTTTGTCTGCTCTACAATCTTTTTGAGCAAGTCAACGCTCCTTAACTGACATTGCACAATGTTCGCAATGGCTATGAAAACACCACCATAAAGAAGAGCCCCGAAAAATATTCCAACAGCCCATAACATCATCATTGGTAAAGCAACGGCATTTTTACTCATAATACCAACGATGAAAACGGCTACTGCAGCTAGAATAGAAAGAATAATAATAATCCCTCCCATTATGCCGAAAGCCTGCACCGTCATTGATGTAAATGGGATTTTTACCTCCTGAAAGCTTTGACTGTCTGAAAAGGAAGCTTTCGCTCTCCTATTCTGACTGATAGCTTGAGGAATATTTTCTGATGAAAAACTTTCATTAACTGTTACAGAGCGATTTTTCAAAAAATCCGAATATGGCGTCCAATTTTGCTCTCCTTCAAGGCATACGAGAGTTTCGCCGGTAATACGTTTTTGAGCACAAAGCAACTCAAGTCCACGTTCTGAAAAAGGCCCTTGCGCTTCTCCATCTGAAAATATGTAGAATTTTTTTTCGTCCATACGATAGCTTATGAAAACATTTCCATAGACTCAGCGCAAGAAATGTTAGAACTAGCCTTTCCAGAGAGACATGACACAATGTGAAAACAATCCTTGCTATTTTCACATTGTGCAACTATATTGTAGGCATGCCTCCTAAGATACGACAACTAGTTGCCGATCTTCGCAAGGCGGGCTTTGACAATACGGGCCGCGGCAAAGGTTCCCACCGTCAGTATGAGCACCGGGCCTCCGGTACGGTAGCGACCATCTGCGGGCATGATGGAGACGATGCCAAGCCCTATCTGGTCAAGCACGTCAGGGAGAAGATAGAAGAGGCAAAAAGCAAGGGAGCGTAAGCTCCCTTGCAACCCCAAGAAAAACAACTATGAAAATGACTGAACAGGATATGAAGGCGCTTGCCGGGAAATACAGCCGTTTCATCCGGTGGAGCGATGAAGATAATTGCTACATCGGTTCCCTGCCTGATTTTGAAAAGGACTGCACCCACGGGGAAACCCTGGAAGAAGTCAACCGCAACCTTCAGGAAGTGGCGGAAATGTATATTGAACGTTGTCTAGAAAAAGGAATGGAACTGCCCCAGCCCCGGGCTATAGCTATTTCTCCGTCACCTTTCCGCGAAACAGGCAATGAAAAAAGCATTGCGCGGTTAAGGAAAAGCCAGGGAATGAGCCAGAAAGATTTTGCCGCCGTGCTGGGTGTCAGCCCTTCCACGCTGGTCAAATGGGAACACGGCTTGCGGCGCCCCTGCGGCCCTTCCGCAAAATTGCTTGACCTTATTGAAAAGCATCCTGAATTGATCAATTCCTGACGTTATTTTGCCAAGGCAACAAAAAACGCCCCCTCAAATAGGGGGGGCGTGGATAGAAACAAATAACCCTACGCAAGCTCCTGCGCCACGCTGAACGCATCGTCGCAGCGGTTCAGCCAGCCCTTCCCGAACATGGAAAACTGCTTGCATGAGCGGTAAAACGCCTGACGCTTCTCCTGCAGAGCGATAAGGAACACCGCTTCACCCGTGGCGGCCAGCTGGTCCTGTAGTTCCTGCCGGGTCTTGGGGCCGACAATCCCGTCCACCGTGAGCCCGGCACCGTGAATATTCAGCGCACGTTGCAGGATCTTCCCGGTATTCCTGCTCCCGGAATTGAAATAATGGTCCCTCAGGATGAATTCAACGCCAGGAAAAGCGTCAGAACCCAGCCAGGAGCGCACGGCGGCGGTATTATCCAGGACGTACTGAAGACAACCTTCCCAGGCATCTTCACGCCTTCCGGCATCCAACAGGGCCTTCAATCTGTTAAACACGGCCGGTTCAATGCCGTCGCAAATGCCGCAAATCTCCCACTTGCCTCCCTTGTCGGCGGCGGGAAGGCGGGAAACGCGCAGGGAATC
>ULTL01011194.1_pt1 | contig 15465 bp, 19 predicted proteins | sample 1957531 | NCBI WGS metagenome assembly ULTL01 (sample SAMEA4835732, study PRJEB28245) | human gut metagenome | biome: gut microbiome; material: fecal sample | place: Denmark | collected 2008 | reverse complement strand
CATAGGCGGACGACCGAGGCGCAGAGCGGAGCGAGACCCCTTTGGCGAAAAAGGCGTCAGCCTTTTTCGACAGTCTCAAATCTGCGGGGCCCGAAGGCCCCACAGATTTGGGACGATTACGATTAGAAATCCACCTCAGTGTCGTAGAAGCAGCACTTGAGGAGCTTCTCCATCTCGGCGGGGGTGATGGCGCGGGGATTGGAGCCGGTGCAGGCATCGCCCACGGCCAGCTCGGCCACCTGGGGCAGCTTGTCCAGGAACTCCTTCTCGTCGATGATGCCGCCCTCGTAGTCCCGGATGCAGGCGGGAATGTCCAGCTTCTCGTTCATGGCCTTGATGTGGGCGATGAGGGCCTTGCTGGTGGGCTCCAGGCCGAGGAACGCGGCGATCTCGCCGTAGCGCTTCTCCGCCTCGGGCTCCTTGGCGTTGTAGGCGATGACCTTGGGCAGGTACATGGCGTTGGCGCAGCCGTGAACGATGTGTCCGCCGGAGAAGGCGGCGCCGGTCTTGTGAGCCATGGAGTGGACGATGCCCAGCAGGGCGTTGGAAAAGGCCATGCCGGCCAGGCACTGGGCGTCGTGCATCCGGTCCCGGGCGTCCATGTCGCCGTTGTAGCTGTCCACCAGGTCGGCGGAGATCATCTTGATGGCGTGGAGGGCCAGGGGATCGGTATAGTTGCAGTGGAGGGTGGACACGTAGGCCTCGATGGCGTGGGTCATGGCGTCCATGCCGGTGTGGGCGGTGAGCTTCTTGGGCATGGTCTCCGCCAGCTCCGGGTCCACGATGGCCACGTCGGGGGTAATGTTGAAGTCGGCCAGGGGGTACTTGATGCCCTTGGCGTAGTCGGTGATGACGGAGAAGGCGGTCACCTCGGTGGCGGTGCCGGAGGTGGAGGGAATGGCGCAGAACCGGGCCTTGGTCCGCAGCTTGGGAAAGCTGAAGGGGGTGATGAGCTGCTCAAAGGTGGTCTCCGGATACTCATAGAAAGCCCACATGGCCTTGGCCGCGTCGATGGGGCTGCCGCCGCCGATGGCCACGATCCAGTCGGGCTGGAACTGCCGCATGGCCTCCGCGCCCTTCATGACCGTCTCCACAGAGGGATCGGGCTCCACGCCCTCGAACAGGGACACCTCCATGCCGGCGGCCTTCAGGTTGGCCTCCACCTTGTCCAGGAAGCCGAAACGCTTCATGCTGCCGCCGCCGACCACCACGATGGCCCGCTTGCCATCCAGGTCCTTCAGCGCGTCCAGGGCGCCCTTGCCGTGGTACAGGTCTCTCGGTAATGTAAATCTAGCCATAATAGAAGCCTCCGTTCATAAATTCAATGTCGCACAGTTGCCAGAAAGAATTGTGAATCATTTAACGATCTTTCTGCGGATAGTATACCAAGCGGCGGTTGAATTGTCAATTGTTTAACAATCACAAAACAAGGGGATTTGGCGAAAAGAATTGTTGCGAAAATCACAGTGTAGTGCAAAGCGATGGAAAAAGGAGGTGGAAAAGGCTTGCTGGACCGCCGGCGCTGGGATATAATGGGACGGCGGGAGGCGGACAGGCTCCGCGTCCCGGAGTGGAATCGACTGGCAAAGATAAGGAGGTCCCTATGGAGCTGCTCTACTGGTTTGAATCCATCCGAACCCCGGTCCTGGACACGGTCATGTCCCTGGTGACCCGGCTGGGGGAGGAGACGTTTTTCATGATAGCCGCCCTCTTTGTCTTCTGGTGCTGGGACAAGCGCCGGGGCTACTACCTGCTGGCGGTGGGCTTTGCCGGCACCCTGGCCAGCCAGTGGCTGAAGATCGCCTGCCGGGTGCCCCGGCCCTGGGTGATCGACCCGGACTTCACCATCGTGGAATCCGCCCGGGAGGCGGCCGCGGGCTACAGCTTCCCCAGCGGCCACACCCAGTGCGCCGTGGGGTACTTGGGCGGCATCGCCCGCTTCACCGGGCGGCTGTGGGTGCGGGTGGTGTGTATCGTCCTGGCCCTGCTGGTGGCGGTGTCCCGGATGTACCTGAGGGTCCACACCCCGGCGGACGTGGGGGTGAGCCTGCTGATCAGCCTTGTGCTGGTGCTGGCCCTCTACCCGCTGCTGGAGAGCACCCTGTGGTTTCCCAACCGGATGTACGCCATCATCGGCGTGATGCTGGCCCTGAGCCTGGCTTTCGTGGGCTATATGGAGCTGCTGACCCAGCCCCCTGTGGGCAGCTCTGAGGCGCTGCTGGAGGCCTATGAGAACTGGGCGGAGGCCAGGAACAACGCCTACACCATGGCGGGCGCCGTGGCTGGCGTCCTGGTGGTCTACGCCTTTGACACCAAGTTCCTCAAGTTTCCCACCCGGGCCCCCTGGTGGGGGCAGCTCATCAAGCTGGTGGGGGGCCTGGCCCTGGTGCTGGCGGTGCGGGTCCTGCTGCGGGAGCCCCTGCTGTCCCTCTGCGGCGGCCACCCCGTGGCCAGGAGCCTGCGCTACTTCCTGATGGTCCTGGTGGCGGGATGCCTGTGGCCCATGACCTTTCAGTTTTTTGAGAAGCACGCCAAGTGACACGCTGATTAAACCGGTAAGATACAAAAGATACGAGCGAGGAGCGGGAGGGAGCGACCTATGATGAACAAAAAGACGACAGATATCGTGGCCTACCTGACCTGGGTGGGGCTGCTGGTGGCCTTTGTGGCCGGGGACCGGCGGGAGGCCAGGTTCCATTTGAACCAGTCCCTGGTGATCTGGCTGGCGGGCACCCTGGCCGGCGTGGCCGAGCGGTTGCTGGACTGGCTGCCCCTGGTGGGATGGCTGGTGGACCTGGCCCTGGGCCTGTTCGGACTGTTCTGCGCGGTCTGCTGGTTCATCGGCATCATCGATGCCATCCGGGGCGTGGAGAAGCCGGTGCCCCTGCTGGGCGGCATCCACCTGCTGTATTAAGTGTTGAGACAAGGGGGGAGGCTCATCGGCCTCCCCCCTGCTGTTCATCCTTTTCCCGGGAAATATTTCTCCACGAAGGGCACATGCTCCGCCCGAAACTCCCGACCCCGCAGGTACTCCAGGATCCCGGCGCCGGTGGGGAAGTCGAAGCGGAGGTAGTAGCTGTACAGGGCCTGCCGGGTCTCCCCATACCGCCGGTTCACCTCTCCCCGGCCGTACTTGCCGTCCCCCAGGAGGGGGTGGCCCGCGTCGGCGAAGGAGGCCCGGATCTGGTGGGTCCGTCCGGTGAGGAGCTCCGCCTCCACCAGGCTCAGCTCCCCCCGGGTCTCCAGGGTGCGGTACAGGGTCTCGGCGGACTTGCCCCCCGGGACAGGCCGGTGGTATACCGCCACCTGCTTCTTCCCCTCGTCCTTCAGCAGGAAGCAGCGCAGCCGCCCCTCCGGCGGGGCCATCCGCCCCAGGACCACGCACAGGTACTTCTTGGTGATCTCCCGGTCCCGGATCTTGTCGTTGAGGATGCGGAGGGTCTCCGCGTTCTTGGCGGCCATGACGATGCCGCCGGTGTTCCGGTCGATGCGGTTGCACAGGGCGGGGGTGAAGGCGTTCTCCCACCGGGGGTTCCACTCCCGCTTCTGGTAGAGGTAGGCCTGGACGTGGTTGATGAGGGTGTTGACCTTCTCCGTCTCGTCGGCGTGGACCACCAGCCCCGGCCGCTTGTCCAGCAGCAGCAGGTTCTCATCCTCGTAAAGGATATTGAGCCGGGGCTGGAAGAGGGTCAGGAAGAGGTTATCCTCCCGGGGCTGGTCGAAGAACTCGTCGTTGATGTACAGCTGCAGCACGTCCCCCTCCCGCAGACGCTGATCCCGCTGGCAGCGCTGGCCGTTGCACTTCACTCGCTTGATGCGGATGTACTTCTGCAGCAGGGCGGGGGGCAGCAGGGGCAGGGACTTGCCCAGAAAGCGGTCCAGCCGCTGTCCCGCGTCGTTTTTTCCGATGGTGAGCTCGCGCATGGGGGACCTCCCGGGGCCGTGAGACGGCGTGTTTTCCCCATTGTACCACAGAGACGGATTTTTGCAAGAAAAATGGAAAAAGTATTTGACATCCGGGATGGTTTCTACTATAATACTAGTCGTGTCTTTGCGAGGTGTGCCATGGTTTTAAATGTTCAAAAGCTCATCAACGCCCCCGGAGAAAGGATGACGTTCCAGTTTGACCTGGATTTATCCGATGTGGACTTCGGCGGCAGACGGCCCGCCCAGAACCCGGTGGTGGTAACCGGCGAGGTGCGGAACGTCGCGGGGATGCTCCTTCTGGACTTTACCGCCAGCACAGTCCTCCAGTCCATCTGCGACCGGTGCCTGAAGGCCTTCGACCAGCCCAAGACCGTCAGCTATCAATGTATGCTGGCCCGGGAGCTGGCGGGGGACGAGGAGAACGACGACATCGTCCTTCTGGAGGACGGGTGCGTCGATGTGGGCGACCTGGCCAGGACCCAGTTCATCCTGGAGATGGATACCAAGACCCTCTGTGACCCGGACTGCAAGGGCATCTGCCCCGGCTGCGGCGTCGATCTCAACCAAGGGAGCTGCACTTGTAAAAAGGAAGTGGACCCCCGATTGGCGGCGCTGGCCAAGCTTCTGGATCAGGACCAGGACCAGTAAGAAAAAGTAAGAATTCAGATATACAGGAGGTGTCATCATGGCAGTCCCCAAGGGTAAAGTTTCTAAGGCGAGACGCGACAAGCGCCGCAGCGCGGTGTGGAAGCTGAAGGCTCCCGGTCTGGTCGCGTGCCCCAAGTGCGGCGCGATGCGCCTGCCCCACAGAATGTGCCCCGAGTGCGGCACGTACAATGGCCGTCAGGTCAAGGTCGTGGCGTCCAGCGTGGCCGAGTGATCGCAATAAAAGCGGAGGTCTCCCAGGAGACCTCCGCTTTTTTGCGCTTTTAGGTGAAAACCGCGGTCGTGAGCCGCCCTCCTACCCCCCGGGGTTGAGCCAAATGACGGTCTGCCCGTTGGAGAGGGGCAGGCTGGTCTCACAGACCAGCGTTTCGTAGTAGCTCAAATACAGGTCCTCCACCAGGACCGCGTCCTCCCGCTCGTCCAGCACGGGGACCTCCTGGGCCTCCGCGTAGTACTCCGTGCTGGTAAACTGTCCCGCCCGCTGCCAGATCCGGTACAGACACACCGTGTCCTCGCTGTTCCCTGGGAAAACGCACTCCCTGGGGATCCAGGCGAAGGTCTCCCAGATGCCGTAGCCGTCCAAAAGTTCCCCGACCTCCTGCTCCACTACCCGTGTACGCACCCTGGGAAGGGACGCCTGATAGACGGAGTTGGAGACCACGGTGCACACCACCAGCGCCAGCAGGATCACGCCCGCCAGCCATCGAATGATCCTCTTGCGAACCACGCCGCCACCTCCTATAGCTGGGAGAGCGTGACCCCTTCGGTCAGCTCCTGGTCGTAGTACAGAAACAGCAGCACCACCGGCAGCGCCGCCAGCACCCCGCAGGCGCAGAGCACGCCGATGTTCTGGCCGTTCATCCGGGTGAGGAAAACGGACAGCGGATAGTCGTACTCGCTCTCCAGGAACACGATGGGCTGCTCCACCATGTTCCAGGCGTCAATGAAGCTCAGGATCCCCAGTGAGATCACACCCGCCCGGCACCGGGGCACCAGGATGCCGAAGAGGATCCGCAGGTTCCCGGCCCCGTCCAGCCGGGCCGCCTCCAGGATGTCGCTGGGGCAGGTGTCAAAGACCTGCCGGAGCAGGAACACACCGAAGGGGGAGAACATCGCCGGGAGGATCAGCGCCCAGTAGCTTCCCACCAGCCCCAGCCGGTCCAGCATCAGGTAGTTGGATACCAGGGTCACCTGATAGGGCATCATCATCAGCAGGATCACCAGGAAGAACAGGGCCTCCTTTCCCCGGAAGCGGAACTTGGAGAAGCCGTACCCCGCCAGGCAGGACAGGAGCACCTGCCCCGCCACGATCACCGCGGACAGCCCCAGGGAGTTCCAGAACTTGGCCAGGTAGTGGGGCCGGCTCAAGAGCACCTCCCGCCACCCCTGCAGGGACCACTCACTGGGGAGCAGCCCGTAGGAAATACCGCTGGAGAAGGAGTTCAGGAAGGTGTAGAGCATCGGCCCCAGGGCGACGGCAGCCAGCAGTGACAGTGCGATGAGCTTCGCCCAGGCCCGGGTCCGTCTCGCCGTCATAGGGTCACCTCGTGCTTTCTCTTCACCCGGAACAGCAGCAGCACCAGCAGGAAGATCACGACGAAGATCAGCAGCGCCGCCGTGGAGAGCCGGGGGTAGTTCAGGTTTTGGAAGTTGTTATTCATGAAATGCTGGAGCATGTAGATGCTCTCGTGGGGCCTGTCGCCTCCCAGCAGATAGGCCTCCCGGAAGGACTTGAAGGCGTTGATGACGGAGATGACGAACACGAAGAAGAAGTTGGGGATCATCAGCGGCAGGGTGATGTGCCGCAGAATGTAGCCCTCCGAGGCCCCGTCGCACAGGGCGGCGTCGGCATAGTCCGTGGGGATCGCGCTCAGGCCCGCCAGGAACAGGACCATGTTGTATCCACAGTTCTTCCAGAGGTACAGCCCGATGAGCACCAGGAAGGCCAGTTCGGAGTTCAGCCAGTCCCGCACGGGGAGGCCCAGGCCCACAAGGAGCTGGTTGACCATCCCGTTCCCATCAAAGAACGCCTGCACCACCGTCACCACGGCGGCCACCGGGATCACCATGGGCATCAGAAAGGCGGAACGGAAGAAGCTGGCGCCACGAAATTTCCGGTACAGGGCCAGCGCCAGCAGGAAGGAAAGGACCATCAACAGCGGCACACCCACGCCGATGAAGCGGAAGGTGTTTCCCGCCGCCAGGCGGAAGGCGGCGCTGCCCAGCAGATCGGTGTAGTTCCACAGCCCCACGAACCGGGTCCCGCCCGCTCCGGCGGTGAAGGTCTTCTGGACACTCCAGACGAAGGGGATCAAGTACAGCAGAGCGAAGCCCGCCAGAAAAGGCAGGATGAATCCCACGCCGGTGAGGGAATATCGCCTTTGCAGCTTCATAGCATGACCTCCCTTCCACTACTCCGAGATATAGATCTCCATTGCCCGCTGGGCCTCTTCCAGCGTCTCCTCGTAGTCCGCACCGCCATAGAGATAAGTTGCGAAATGCATTGTAGGACACAGATACTCGTTGTAATAATATCCCCCGGTGATCTCCTGGGTAAGGTCCAGGAACTGCCGGATCTCCTCCTGGCTGGGGGAGTTGAGGGCCGAGCCTGTGCGCGTCGTGCTGGAAAAGCCGTCTTTGCCCTCCTGGATGTACCAGCCGATCCCATTGGAGAGGAAGTACTCGTTGGCATCGTCCAGCACAGAAAAGCTAATATCGAACTCATTCTGGAACTGGACCCCCCGGCCCAGGATGAGCTTGAGGAACTCATAGGCATTCTGTAGGTTCTCGCTGTTGGCCCGGACCGCCAGAGGATCGCTGATCTTTGCCTGGATGCCGCCGTCCACATCCCGAATGGGCATCATCACCACCTCGTCGATCGTACGGAGAGCGCCGGCGGTGGCATAAAAATCCCGGTATGTTCCGCTAAAGGAAGTGGTCCAGAGGGCCTCGCCGTCCCGGACCGCCGCCGCGCTGCCGAGATTGGAGAAATTGATATCCTGGGGGTGGGTCTCCAAGACGGACTTATACCACTCCATGGCGGAGCGCAGCAGCGGGGAGGACAAGTCGACGGCCTGGTGGTCGTAGTTGACGGTGGGGAGGCCGGACTGCTCGATCAGGCCAAAGGACGTGGGCATATCGGGGATATACGCCTCAGAAAACGGGCGACGGGTCTGATTGGAGTCCTTCATCAGGCGGGCAGTCTCCTCCAAAAATCCCTGGAAATCCCCGCAGGCGGCTACGTCAAAGCCGGTCTCCTCCAGAGCGGTCCGGGTGGTAAACAGCACATGGAAGTCATAGCTCAGGGGAATAACAAACCTCCGCCCGTTCCACACGCCGCTGTCCATCACCGCCTGATTGTAGGGCTCCCAGTCGAAGCCGTCCGCCTCAAAGAACGGCTCCATATCCGCCAGGAGCCCCTGGCGCACCAGCTTCTCCACGTCCATATAGAAATCGTCGATGATGAAGACGTCCGGACCCTCCCCTGCCATGATCTGGACGGCCAGGCGATCATAGGCCTCCTGCTCCGGGACGTCGCCGCTGTAGCTGTACTCCGTCAGCGGCCGGATCAGCTCCACCTCCACATCGGGGTGCATCTTCTGGTAGATATCCAGCGCCGTTTGGATCAGATTGACATGCCTGCCCTCCCCGATGCAGAAGACGGTCAGGCTCTCGTTGGTCTGAGGAACTGTTGCCGGCTCCTGCCAGACCGATGTCTCTCCACAGGCGGTCAGAGAGACGGCCAGCAGCAGCGCCGTCAAAAAGGCGAGGGTCCTTTTCATAGAAACATCCTCCTCCGCGTCAGTATGGGCGTGTTCAGGGTAGAAAACGCCCCGGGCGGCAGGGAACAGGGCCAGGGGCCCTCCCGCCGCCCGGGGCACGGTGGATCGGTATGTCAGGGTGTCGAAGAACTCCAGGTGATTTCCGGCGGGAACGCGTCGGGACTGTTCCCCACCGGACTAGTGTCGGCTTCCGAGTCCGGGGCCGACATTATCACCAAGTATGTGGTGTCGCCGTCCCGCATCTCGAACTGGGTGACTGCGGGGTCAGGGACAAAGCCCGGCTCCCGCTCCATGATCTTCTCACGGATGGCATTTTGCCGCAGCGCCATGGCGGTAGTGAATTCCGGATCGCTGGTCGCGTCGGGGTTAGTGCTTCCGTAGGTGAAGACGAGGGGGCAGCCCTGCCTCTGTATCGTGTCGATGACGTCGCCGTAGGTCCCCCAAACGCCCACGCCGCAGGCCGGGAAGAACAGCTCCGCGTCCGCCGCCGTCACCTGGGAGAAGGTCTCCCCATCGTCCCAGGTGCAGTAGATCCCGCCGTCGTCGGGGTCCACGTAGGCGGCGAACAGGTACTCCCCTGTGACGGGCTCCGTGGGGAGGGGGACCAAGTCGTCCTCTGTCCACGGGGAGGTGGCAAAGACTGTCCCGGTGCCGAGGACCAACAGGCAGGCCAGGACCAGGGTCAATACCGTCGTCCTTCGGATTTTCATAATTGCCCTGATCCTCTCCTCGGTGGCGTTTTTGCTGAAATGGCTGACCAGGGGGATGCGGTGGCTCCGGTTCTCCTCCATGCGGATCAGCGTCCGGGCGTAGACGGCCCGGGTCTCCACTCCGAACTCCCGGACCACCGCCTCGTCGCAGGACAGCTCCAGGTCCCGGTTTGCCAGGACATACATCACCCACACCAGGGGGTTCCACCAGTGGAGGCACAGCGCCGCCGCCAGGACCAGCTTTGCCGCCCCGTCCAGCCGCCGGACGTGGACGTACTCGTGGGTCAGCACATAGGACATGGCCTCCTCGTCGGACCAGTCGGCGGACTTGGGCACCAGGATCACCGGGCGGAGCAGGCCGTAGGTGAGGGGCGTGGAGATCCGGTCGCACTGGCGGATGGCCAGGGACCGCCGCAGCCGGTGGCCGGCCAGCCACCGCACCGCGAAGGGGGCCTCCACCGGCAAGGAGGCGCGAAACTCCCGGCGGCACCGCCAGTAGATCACGGTCAGGGCCAGTGCCAGAAGGACCGTCCCGGCGGCCCAGACCATGGCCCAGGGGGAGAGGGAGGGGGAGGCGGAGGCCGCCTCCGCCCCGGCGGCGGCTTGGCCCGCCGGAACCAGGGGCAGAAGCTGAAGGCCGGGAGCTGCCTGAGAGGGCGCATCCACCGCCTGCGCCCCCAGCAGGGTGTACACGCTGAGGGGGGAGGGCAGGGAGAAGGGGAGCAGCAGCCGGGCCAGGGCCACGCCCCAGAGGACCAGGAAGGTGCATTTTGGAAGCCGCTCCAGGGCCAGGGCCCGGATGACGGTGATGGCCAGGATCATGATTGCCCCGGCGGCGTTCATCTGCAATAAGCTCATATCGAACACCTCACTCCAGTTCCCCGACGATCCGCTTCAGCGCCTCGATCTGGTCCTGGGACAGGTGCTTCCTGCCCAGCAGCGCCGCGAACAGCTTGTCGGCGGAGCCGTCGTAAATTCTGTTGATCAGCTCGTTGGTCTCCGCCTCCTGAACGGCCTCCTTGCCGATCAGCGCGTGGCAGAGAAAGCCGGGGTCGGTGCGCTCTATGGCCCCCTTCTTGATGCACCGCTTGATGAGGGTGTAGGTGGTGTTTACGTTCCACCCCACCTCCTCGGCCAGCACCTGGGCGATGTGGCGGGCGGGCGCGTCCCCCTCCCGCCAGAGCACGCCCATGACCTTCAGTTCCGAGTCGAAGAGCTTTACGTCCATGGACAAATCCTCCTTGATAAGACGGGAGTAGTAACTATAGCATCATACTACCACAGTCGTAAGTGGTTGTCAATACGACTGGAGTCTTATTATAAAGAAATGGAAAAAGCGGAGGCCCTGGGTGGGACCTCCGCTGTGATTTAAAATACCATCTGCATAAGCAGCATATAGCACACCGTGCCGCCGGCGATGGACAGGAGCATCTGCCGCTTCCACAGGTGCAGCGCCACGGTGAGGGCGATGGCGATGAGCTCCGGCAGGCCATGGCCCCCGGCCGTCAGGTCCACGTTCCGCAGGCAGTAGACCACCAGCATGCCGAAGATGGCCGCCGGCAGGGCCCTGCCCAGGTACTGGACATACGGGGGGGTGGGGCGCTTCTCAGAGAAGATCAGGAAGGGCAGGAACCGGGTGGCCATGGTGCCCAGGACGCACATGGCGATGGTGATGATCTGTTCCGGCAGGGTCATACCAGGCCACCCGCTTTCTCGATGGGTTTCCGAAACACCGTCAGCAGGCAGAGAATGCAGGCCATAGTGGGCACCATGAAGCCGTCCGCGCCGAACAGGAGCAGGCAGACCGCCGACACCGCCACGCCGATGAGGGCGGTGTAGTGCTTCTTTTCCTTCATCCACTGCTCCAGGAAGATCACCACGAACATGGCGGTCATGACGAAGTCCAGCCCCTCGGTGTTGAAGGTGAGCAGGGAGCCCAGCAGCCCGCCGATGGCCGCCCCGGAGACCCAGTAGAAGTGGTTGAGGGCCGTGACGAAGAACATGAACCAGCCCCGGTCCACGTCCTCCGGAATCTCGGCGCTGCAGTTGATGGAGAAGGTCTCGTCGCACAGGCCGAAGATCAGGTAGAATCGCTTCCAGCCCAGGCCCTTGAATTTCTCCAGCATGGCGATGCCGTAAAACAGGTGCCGGGCCTGAATCATCAGCGCCATGACCAGGGTCTGCAGCGGCGCGAAGGTCCCCAGCAGCATGGTCACCGCCACGAACTCCAGAGACCCGCCGAAGATGGTCAGTCCCATCAGCATGGGGTACCAGAAGCTGAACCCCGAAACATTCATATAGATCCCGTAAGCCATCCCCAGGAACCAGAACCCGGCGAAAATGGGGATGGTGTGGGGGAACGCCGCGGCAAACGCTCTGCGGCAGACGCCCTTTGTCCGCATCCAAGTTGTCCTCCTCCATCAGCTCCCAACAGTATATCACCCGCCGCCCACCGGGGCAACCATTTTTCAACTAGTTCCCTGCGGGGGCGGGGCGCTGCGCGAACCCATGGCAAAAAAAGGAGCCGCTGCCAAAGACAGCGGCCCAAGCGGGTGGGATATTGGAAAGCTTCCATTTGTATTGTACAACCTGGGCTTGTCCTTGTAAATAGGAGCTTTTGGCGAAAAATGGGAACCTTTGACGGATCTTGCCGCCCGGGCGGCAGGCGGACCGCCAGCCGGCCCCTGGAAAAATAAGTCTGTACAAGCCCCAGGAGAAATGGTACAATAGAGATACCCCCAAACAGGGGCAAGAAGAAAGGAGCGGATCATATGAAGTTCACATTTACCTGCAAAAAGGTGTCCCTCAACGATGCCGTCAAGGCCTACGCTGAGAAGAAGATCTCCAAGCTGGATCGCTACTTCCGGGAGGACGCCGACGCACTTGTGACCTTCTCCGTGGAAAAGGACCACCGCTGTGTGGTGGAGATCACCCTCATCAGCGGCGGCACTCTCTTCCGCGCCCAAGAGGAATCCCGCGACGGCGATATGCGGGGGGCTATCGACGCGGCCTGCTCCACCATTGACCGCCAGATCCGGAAGAACCGCACCCGCCTGAGCAAGCGCCTGCGTCAGGACGCCCTGGTCCCCACCGTTCCCGCCGAGTTCGACGTGGCCGAGGAGACGGAGTTCCAGGTGGTCCGTACCAAGCACATCGCCGTCAAGCCTATGAGCGTGGAGGAGGCCATTTTGCAGATGAATCTGCTGGGCCACGACTTCTTCGTCTACCGCAACACCGACCACGTGGTGAGCATCGTCTACCGCCGGAAGAACGGGGGCTACGGCCTGCTGGAGACCGACGGCATTGAGGACGAGGAGTAAAACGCGGGAGCCGCTGCGCCGAAAGCAAAGAGAACAAGAGAGGCTGGCCCATGACGGGGCCAGCCTCTTGCGGTTCATAATGCTTATTCTCAGCGGCAGGAGGTCAGGCCCTCCTCCGTGACCAGGAAGTCCATGAGCTGGTCGTGGTCCTCCGTGGGAATGTCCTCCCGGACCAGGCGCCCCCGGCACAGCAGGGCCTTGGGGCACGTTGTCCGGGGCAGGAAGCGGTCGTAGTACCCGCCGCCGTAGCCCAGCCTCCGCCCCGACCGGCTTCCCGTGGAGCAGGGGACCAGGGCCAGGTCCAGCGCCTCCGGAGCCACCAGGGGGCAGTCCGGCCCGGGCTCCAGGATGCCGTACTTTCCTGGCACCAGGTTCTCCAAGGAACGGATCTGCCGGGCCTCCATCACCCCTTTGGCCACGCACAGTGGCACCGCCAGGACCTTGCCCCGGTCCAGGGCGTCCCGGAGAATGGGGCGGGTGTCGATCTCCCGGTCCGTTCCCACATAACAGAACACGGCTTTCGCCTGGCGGTAGACCTCCCAGTCCAGCACATGGCGGCAGATGGCCCCGTCCGCCTCCCGGCAGTAGTCCGGGGGCAGGGCCACCACCTGTTGGGCGATCAGCGCCCGGAGCTCACTTTTTGTCACGGCCGGCCCCCCGCAGGAAGCTGAACCAGAAGGTGAAGCCCACAGCCGCGCCGCCGACGATGTTCCCCAGGGTGACGGGGATCAGGTTCCCCACGATGTACTGGCCCCAGGTCAGGCTGTCCAGGGCCACACCGGCGGCCTGGGCAAGATCCACGAAGGAGGGGACATTCTTGGCGAACAGGCCCAGCATGCAGTAGGTCATGTCGGCGATGGAGTGGTTGAATCCGCAGGTGACAAAGAACATCACCGGGGCCCAGGCGCCGATGAAGCGGCTGATCCCGTCCTTGCCGGAGAGGCTCAGCAGTACGCCGATGGTCACCAGGATGTTGCACAGGATGCCCATGAAGAAGGCGTTCTGGAAGGGCATGGTCATCTTGCTCACGGCGGTCCGCATGGAGGCCACGGCCAGGGCGCCGTTGCCGGCGGAGAGCCAGCCGAACTGGGCGCAGATGAAGGACAGGACCATGGAGCCAACAAAGTTTCCGATGTACACGAAGATCCAGTTGCGGAGCATCCCACCCAGGGTGGCCTTTTTCTCCAGGACGCTGATGGTGATGAGGGTGTTGCCGGTGAAGAGCTCCGCCCCGGAGATCACCACCATCCCTAAGCCGAAGGCGAAGAGCAGGCCGGAGATCATGCGGATGGTGGAGTTGTTGTCCAGGGCGTAGGTGGCCATGTTGGTCACGCAGGAGGGGAAGCCGATGAGGAAGCCCGCCAGCACGCCCAGCACCAGCATCTTGGAGATGGGCAGCTTGGCCTTGGCGGCTCCGGCGTTGGCGTAGTTGGCGGCGGTCTCCGCCGCGGTAAAGAGATTCATACGGTACGCCCCCTTACTCCGCCATGCGCTCGGCGGCCTCTACCACGTGGCCGATGAGCACGCTGGTGGTGACGGCGCCCACGCCGCCGGGGACAGGGGTGATGGCCTCCACGATGGGCTCCACCTCCTCAAAGACGGCGTCGCCGGCGATGGCGCCCTTGCCGCCCTTGGCGTTGACCTTCTCCGGGTCCCAGTTGATGGACACGTCCACCACGATCTGGCCGGGGCGGACGTAGTCCTTCGTCAGGCTGTTCAGCACGCCGGCGGCGGAGATCAGAATGTCCGCCTCACGGGCCACGGCGGGCACATCCACCGTCCGGGTGTGGCAGACGGTGACGGTGGCGTTCTTGGCCATGAGCATCATGGCGGCGGGCTTGCCCACCACCAGGCTGCGGCCGATGACCACTGCCTTCTTGCCGGTGCAGTCGATGCCGTAGTGGTCCAGGATCTCCATGCAGGCGGCGGGGGTACAGGGGGCGAAGCCCAGGGCCTTGCCCATGAAGACCCCGGCGTTGGAGCCGTCGGTCATGCCGTCCACGTCCTTCCGGGGGTCCAGGCGGTTGCAGATTTCGTCCTGGTCCGCCTTCAGGTGCTTGGGCAGGGGGCGGAAGAGAAGCACGCCGTGGATCTTGTCGTTGGCGTTGATCCCGTCGATGACCTTCAGCAGCTCCTCCTTGCTCACATCCTCGGGCAGCACGAACTTCTCCACCGCCACCCCCAGGGTCTCCGCCCGCTTGGTGGCGCCCCGCTCATAGCTGAGATCGTCGGGCCGCTCGCCGCAGCGAACGATGGCCAGGGTGGGATTCACGCCCCGGGCCTTCAGGGCCTCGCACCGGGCGATGATGCGCGCGTTCAGTTTTTCGTTGACTTCCTTGCCCAATAAAAGCTTTGCCATAGTCTCACTCCTCAGGCCGCGGGAACACTCCCGCGGCAACACATTTTTCTATTTTACTTGAAAAAGCCGGCCTTGACGGTCTCGAAGATGCCGTCGGCCATGGGGCCGTACTTTTCCAGCATCCCCAGGCACTTGGCGTTCATCTCCTCCGCCAGCTCCCGGTTCTTCAGGGTCTTGGTGTTGATGAACACGTTGAGGCTGGCGGCCTGGAGGGCGGCCTTCACGCACACCGCGCCGCAGCCCGCGTCGCTGACCGCCAGGCGGCTGCCCTTGGCGGCGAAGACGGCGATGGCCTCGATGGCCTCGCAGCACAGCTCCATGATGCGGACGGGCACCTGGCAGGCCACGATGGTGGCCTCTTCCAGCACCTGGTCCCGGGTGGGATCGTCCTTGGGGATGCCGTAGGCCTTGGCCAGGGGCTCAAAGCCCTTGGCGTCGGCGGCGATCTGATCCAGCAGCTCCTTCTGGAGGGCGTCGCATTTGGCCTTCAGGGCCACGATCTCCTCCTCCACGTCGGCGTACTTCTTCTTGCCCACGGTGAGGGAGCCCACCATGTTGCCCAGGGCGGTGCCGATGGCCCCCACCAGGGCGGAGGCCCCGCCGCCGCCGGGGACCGGGGCGTTGGACGCCAGGACGGTGACAAATTCCGTGCAGGATGCCTGTGCGAAATCCATATGTAAAGTCTCCTTACAGTTTACTCT
>ULTL01045085.1_pt1 | contig 15646 bp, 18 predicted proteins | sample 1957531 | NCBI WGS metagenome assembly ULTL01 (sample SAMEA4835732, study PRJEB28245) | human gut metagenome | biome: gut microbiome; material: fecal sample | place: Denmark | collected 2008 | reverse complement strand
GGCCTCCAATGTTTTCTCCGCCCCCAGCCGGAAGGCCGCCGTCACGTCCTCTCCGGTTTTGGAGAGAACCTTGTCCCCCACCCGCTCGGAGGGCGGATGGGGGATGGGCAGGCCGCCGAAGCACTCCGGGCACACGGGCACCAGCTCGTAGCGTTCCTTCAGGGCCTCCACGGCGGGGGGGTAGTTGTTCCCGCCGTTGTACTTGCAGTTTCGCCCCAGCAGGCAGGCGGAGACCAGCAGTTTCTCCTTCACAGGGCCAGCTCCTTTCCGTCCAGGGCGGCGTATACCAGCTCGTCCCCCCGGTAACTGAGCTTCAGGGAGAAGAAGGGGCTGTTGGGGTCCTCGATCTGGCGGAAGAACAGCTCGTCCCCCTTCCAGATGGGCAGGTCCCCCACCTTTTTCTTGTCCACCCACTCCAGGGTCCCCTCGTCGCAGTCGGCGAGCAGCTCCCCGGTCCAGCCGGTGGCGGTGTAGAGGAACATGTACTCCGTCTCCCAGCCCTGGGAGACGAAGGTGACGATCCCCCGGAGGCGGTAGTCGGTGAGGGTGAGGCCGGTCTCCTCCCGGACCTCCCGGATCAGGCACTCGTCGGGGCTCTCGTTCTCCTCGAACTTGCCGCCCACGCCGATCCACTTATCCTGGTTCACGTCGTGTTTCTTCTTCACCCGGTGGAGCATGAGATACTCCCCCCGGTCATTTTCCAGATAGCACAGGGTGCAGTTGAAGGCCATTGGCATTACCCCCAGATGAGATAGCTGACGCCGTAGAGGACCGGCTGGTGCAGAACGTAGATGATGAGGCTGTGCCGCCCGCACCAGGTGAGGGCGGCGGGGAGCTTCGCCTGGAGCAGGCGGTGCTCCCGGTGGTCCAGGCACCATCCCCCCAGGACCGTGCCCAGGAGGAAGAGGAAGTGCCAGGGCAGGAGGGGGAAGTAGTCGGCGCTGACGAACCCCGGGGCGGTGAACCCCAGGGGATAGAGCCATGAGACGGACACCGGCGTAACGCCGGTCCACCAGTCCGTCAAGAAGAAGAGGATCAGGGCGGAGGCCGCCAGGGCCGGTCCAGGCAGCTTCCGCAGGAGCTTCCCCGTGAAGTGGTAGAGGACCATGGACCAGCCCAGGAGCATCAGCACCCCGAAGCGGATGGGCTGGCCCGCCACCGCCGCCCCCAGTTCCACCACCACCGCCGCAGCCAGGACGATGAGCCCCCGGCGGAGGTTGCTGCGGCTGAACCGGGCGGAGGCCCCGGCCAGGAGGATGAAGGAGCAGCAGATGAACCGCTCCAGAATGTTCAGGGGCGTGGAAAACATCCGCTCCCAGGTGATAACGCCGAAGAGGGCCAGGTCGTAGAGGAAGTGGTAGGCCGCCATCAGCACGATGGCTAGGGTCCGCCAGGCGTCCAGAATGTCAAAACGGGATCTGTGAAGTTTTTGTTGTTCAGCCATATGATACCTGCGTGTGCCGCCCCGCCTTCGTCACCGTGCGGCGACCTCAGACCAGCAGAGGCGAACGAAGCGAAAGTAAAGTTCTTTTTGGTTACTTTTTCTTTCAAGAAAAAGTGACTACACATTGAACCGGAAGAGGATGATATCCCCGTCCTGGACCACGTACTCCTTGCCCTCGGAGCGGATCATGCCCTTCTCCCTGGCGGCGGCCATGGAGCCCACGGCCATCAGGTCGTCGTAGGCGATGACCTCCGCCCGGATGAAACCACGCTCAAAGTCGGAGTGGATCTTGCCGGCGGCCTGGGGGGCCTTAGTGCCCTTGACGATGGTCCAGGCCCGGCACTCGTCCTCGCCGCTGGTGAGGAAGGAGATCAGCCCCAGCAGGGCGTAGCTGGCCCGGATGAGCCGGTCCAGGCCGCTCTCGTGGACCCCCAGGTCCTCCAGGAACATGGCCTTCTCCTCGCCCTCCAGCTCGGCGATCTCCGCCTCCAGCTTGGCGCACACGGGGATCACCTGGGCGCCCTCGCTGGCCGCCCGGGCCTTCACCTGCTGGTAGTAGCCCACATTTTCGCAGTCGGCGAAGCCGTCCTCGTCCAGGTTGGCGGCGTAGATCACGGGCTTGAGGGTCAGCAGGTCGCTGGTGGCGATCAGGCTGAGGTCGTCCTCGTCGCAGTCGTAGCTCCGGGCGGACTTGCCGTCGTTGAGCCAGGAGAGCAGGCCCTGGAACACCTCCACCTCGTGGAGGAACTTCTTGTCCCCCTTGGCGGCCTTCTGAGCCTTGTCGATCCGCCGCTCCACCATCTCCGCGTCGGCCAGGATCAGCTCCAGGTCGATGATGTCGATGTCACGGATGGGGTCCGTGGAGCCCTCCACATGGATGACGTTCTCGTCGTCGAAGCAGCGGACCACGTGGACGATGGCGTCGGTCATGCGGATGTTGGAGAGGAACTTGTTGCCCAGGCCCTCCCCCCGGGACGCGCCCTTCACCAGCCCGGCGATGTCCACGAACTCGATGACGGCGGGGGTGGTCTTCTTCGGGTGGTACATCTCCGTGAGCTTGTCCAGCCGCTCGTCCGGCACCGCCACCACCCCCACGTTGGGGTCGATGGTGCAGAAGGGGTAGTTGGCGCTCTCCGCGCCGGCATTGGTGATGGCGTTGAATAAGGTGCTCTTGCCCACGTTGGGCAGGCCCACGATACCTAATTTCATATATCTCTACATCTCCTTAAAAAATGCTGTATTTACAAGGTTTTTCGCTCTTTGGCGTTTTGGCCGCTACGCCATTTTTACGCCATTTACGCATGGACTTGTATTAGGTTATATCAACATACGCTGCTGAGTTGAAATTGCTTGACCGCCTGATCCAGCGTTTCATCGGTCACATGAACATACCGATCCATTGTGGTTTTGATGCTGGCGTGTCCCAGCAGCTTTTGCAGCACTTTCGGCTGCATTCCGCTTTCAATCGCCCGGGTTGCGTAGGTATGGCGCAGCGTGTGCATACAAAAGCGATTTATCCCCGCTTCATCGCAAAGCTTATAGAGGTGGGTATCATAGGAACTGTTTTTCGCCGGTTCCCCTGTTCTCCAGTTGATAAAGACCAGATTACGCATCACAAGCCGGGAAGTAACGCCCGTGCGCCTGTCCATATATTCCAGCGTTTGCGACAGCAGCAGGGATTCTTTTCTGCCGCTCCGGCTATCCCATACCTCTTTCAGAATGTCATACGCTTTATCCGTCAAAGGAATGGTGCGATAGCTCTGCTGAGTTTTGGGAGGACCAGCACGCCAAACTTTCTGTGCGTGACGAAACTCCAAGGTTTTGTTTATCGTAAGCGTCCGGCGCTCAAAGTCGATGGCATCCCATGTTAAGCCAATCATTTCCCCGGTACGCAATCCCGTTTCAAGTATGAGCGCATACTGGCTATAATTGTGGGAGCGCCGTGCCGTTTCGAGAAAGAGACGCTGTTCCTCCCGCGTCAGATAGTGAATATCATCCACAGCGCGAACAGGCTTTGTAAACCGAACGCCATCCATGGGGTGCTTTGCAATCAGGTCGTTCATCTTCGCCGCCTTAAACATTGTCCCCATTGTGATGTATGCCTGGCGAATGGTGGAGCCTGCGTAATCCGCATCCATCTGGATGAACACCTTTTTGCAGTGCATCGGTTTTACATTGGCAATCAACATCTTCCCGATTACCGGCTGAATATTGCGGACATATCGTTCCCGGTAATTTCTGAGCGTGTTGGGTGCCAGATCCCCGACAATATTTTCAATCCAGAAATTGAACCACTCATCAACCGTCGTATCGGTAGCCACAAATACATCGTCATGCTTATCGGCGTACTTTGCGTCCTCAATCCAGTTCCGCGCCTCGGGCAGCGTCTGGAAATACTTCTCATGCCGCTTCCCGGCTCTATCAACAAATCGTGCGCTATACAATCCGTCCTTTCTTTGGTAGATACCCTTACCGCAGTCTTTTCCCTTGAGATTCTTTCCCATGGACGAGCTCCTTTCCCGCAGAGAAGAAAAGAGCACACTACTACACTATATAGTATAGCGCATGGTGCTCTTTTCCTCAAGGCTTCTCCGCGAATTTTTCAAATGCAATGTCAGATCACGAGAGCCTGACTGATGTACTGTTCAAACTCTTTGCGTTTCACCAATTTCTTGCTGCCTACAAAAAGCACAAACGGACAGTTTGGAGAACGCAGCATACCGTCGATTTTATTGATTCCGATATTACTGTACTCGGCGGCTTCCTTGGCCGTGAGCGTCATTTTCAGGTGGATCGGCACCTTGCCGATAGAATTTTCCATTTGATTGCCCCCTTCCATAAGAATAGTAGTTCGTCAATTTATCCGATTCAGAATTTTCGCCGCCCGCTTTACATTTTCCGCAGCGTTGCCTTTTCAGAAATTCTCGCCGTTAAACTGGACGGGGACGCAGACCTCCAAAACTCTGTCATAGATGCGGCGCTCGTCCAGATCAGAGGTTTTCTGCATCACGGAGAGCGGGATATTGGTAGTGACGATCATCGGTTTGCCGGTCAACAACCGCTTGTTGACCACATCAAATACGCGCTCCCTGCCGAAGCTGGTGTTCCGTTCCGCACCCAAGTCATCCAAAATCAGCAGCTCCGGGCGCATCAGTGTTTTCAGGTAAGCATCCCGGTCAGCGCCGAAATTGCCCTGCATACGGTTCACCACATCGGACAGCCCTACGAAAAGGACGGAAACCGTTTTCTCTATCAGGACGTTGGCAATGCAGCCCGCCGCATAGGATTTTCCGGTGCCCACATTGCCGAACAGGAGAAGTCCGGTTCCATCTTGGCGGAAAGCATCCCAGTTTTCGGAATATCTTCTCGCTTTAACAAGCTGTGGAGTCATTACTTCGGCGTTTTCAAACCGCCATCCGGCGGCGGGAATATCCCGGAACGCCTCAGAGCGGAGCATGGCAGTCCGGTTTAGCCGTTCCAGCTCCCGCTGCTCCGCTTCGCGCCGCGCCCGTTCCTCAGCGGCGCATTTGCAGGCAATCGGGTGCTTGTCCAATCCATTTTTGCGGTACTGTTCTGGGAAATAGGCTTCCTTGGGCGTGTGACACTTGCCGCAGTATTTCAGCCCGTCATCCGGGTTGATGTAATCATCCGGTGCGATGTTCAGGGTATCTGCTGCCTCAACGATTGCAGCCATGATTGGATTCACATTCACAGGCATTCTCCTTCCTCATAGGTCTCTGTATAGTCGTAATTTTTTCCGGGCTTCGATTTGCTGTCCTCGTCCAGCCACTTGCGAATTGTGGCGTAATGGTTGGCGTAGTGCTTTCCGTTGGAGGCCATATAGGCCGATAGCCTGTTGATGTAATCCTCGTATTGGCCGGGATATATCGATTGCAGATCGGCCAATTCACTGTCCAAAAGAAAAACATTCTGATACTGCCCAAAACAGCGGCGGGCGTTCTCTCTCCTGTTATTCTGACTGGAATCTGTTTTCTTCTTCTCTTTCTTACTTATGGGCAAATTTTGTCCCATACAAGGGGAAGATTCCCGCCCATCCATTGGGCAGATATTGCCCTCTGGACAGGAAGAACGCTGCACCTCATCGGGCAGTTGCAGGAAAATGCGGTTTGCCCGGTTCCAGCCTTGCCGGACGCGGGTGATGAGGCCCCCGTTTTCCAGTTCGGCCAGTGCGGCCTTGACCGTCCTCTCGCTCCGGTTCAGGTCATTCGCCATCTGACGGATGGTGTAAATCACATAAACATCCCCATTCTCCGACACCCAGCCGGATTTTTGGGATAGCTGTGTGCGCCCCAGAAGAAGGGCATAGAGCAGTTTGGCGTTAATTGAGTATTCGCCTCGAAGGATAAACCGAGGCAACGGCACGAAAGGCGGCAGCGGGGTGTTGGTTTTGTAGTAGATGGTGCATCACTTCCTTTTTCCGGCAAAGGGAAATTAAGGCGGGCGGTGGGATCGTCTGGAGTGGTAATGCGGGCAGACAATCACCATTGCACGGAAACTTTGCTTGCAGTTGTGAACGCACCTGCGGCAAAGGGCGTTATAGGCGATGCGCCTGCGGTCATTCAGAAAGAACGCCCATTCTTCTTTTCGCTTTTTACTCATACGCGGCATAACGGCCTCCTGTAATTACAATTCCTTTCGCTGGTTTTCTTTGAGCAGCGACCAAATCTCGACTTGCCGTTCTTTCAGCTCCGCAACATCCTCAGCGTAGAGATGCCCGGAGCTGTTGATCCGGCGGCAAATCTGGTTGATATTGCTGGCAGCCCGGCTTACGGCTGCGGCCAGCTTTTTCTGCTGGGTGTAATCCACTTTGATGATGTAGCCGTCAATCGCCATTTTTCTGAGATATGCGCCCATGTTCTTAGTACCGAGCTGAGCCATCTTGCTTTGGATAAGCCGTCGCTCCTGCTCGGTGACGCAGAACTCAATACGGATCGGGCGTGTGCGTTCAGCCATGTTGATATTCGCCTCCTTCAAACTACAGCGGACAAATTTTTACGGATTGGGGGGGATCTCCCCAAAAAACTTTTCAATTTACAACGGACATTTTCTCCGAGAAAAACAGGGGTCTGCTTGAAAATAAAAATGCTCCCGGCCTTGGAAAAAGCGGAAGCATCGTAATCTGCGGATATGAAATTTCAGAGAACAGCAAGCACAGCCGCTGTCCGTACACAGCGGCGAAATGAGTACTCCGGCCTGTCGGCCAGTCTGCCCATTTGTTCTTGTTGGGAATACCCAAACCCCGTTGATTTTATGCAAGAATGTTGACTACTATCATAATATTAAATCCGGTTTTATGTGTATGGTTTTGCTGTCGTTGTTGACTATCATCGTGATTTTGGATATACTATTATCAGGTTGTTATTGCGAGGTGAGCGGATGGACTATATGGCGGAACTGGCCGCGATTGCGAATAAAAACGGCGGCATCATCGAAACGAAAACAGCGGCGCAGCACGGCATTTCCAAGGCGATGCTCTACAAGCTGTGCAAGGCGGAAAAGATTCACCGCATCGTCAAGGGGCAATATGTTCTCCCGGAGGATATGCAGGACGAATTACTGTCCATCAGCCGCCGGTCGAAAAACATTATTTTTTCCCACGAGACGGCGCTGTTTCTTCATGGAATTTCCGACCGGACACCCTTTGAGCACACCGTAACCGCGCCCTCCGGCTGCATCCCGTCTGCGGCCATCAAGGCGGAGTGCAAGGTGTACTACATCAAGCCGGAGCTGTTCGAGCTGGGCAAAACGATACTGCAAACTCCCGCTGGAAATCCCGTTCCCTGCTATGATCTGGAACGCACCATCTGCGATGTGATCCGCAGTCGCAATAAGATTGGGACGGAAACTTTTTTATCGGCGCTGAAACAATACGCTGTCAGCCCCAAAAAGGACTTGAACCGGCTGGATGAATATGCCCGGCAGATGCGGGTGTCGGGCGTTCTGCGTCAATATTTGGAGGTGCTACTGTGAGCAATGCTATGAGCCTGAAAGCGAAAATCCGCAACATCGCCAAACAGAAAAATATCCCGGCACAGGTCATTTTGCAGAACTATATGTTCGAGCGTCTGCTTGTCCGCCTTGCGGCCTCCGCATACAAAGACAAGTTTGTGTTGAAAGGCGGGATGCTGGTGGCGGCTATCGTGGGGCTGGATAACCGGGCGACGATGGATTTGGACACAACGCTGAAAAATCTGCCCCTAACCCCGGAGGCTATCCGCAACGCATTGGAGCAGGTGGCCGCCGTTTCCTTTGACGACGGCGTGACCTTTGAGGTGGGGAAAATCTCGCCTATCCGGGAGGATGACATTTACGGCGGCTACCGTGTGATGCTGAACGCCCATTTTGATACGCTGATTACCCCGCTGAGCATCGATGTGTCCATCGGGGACGCTATTACGCCCCACGCGGTGCAGTACCGGTTTTCAGAAATTTTCGATGACGAGAAATCCTACGAGCTATGGGCGTACAACATCGAAACCGTCATGGCGGAAAAGGTGGAGACCATCCTGCGGCGCGGCGTGTTCAACACCCGACCGAGAGATTTTTACGATGCTTACATTCTGGCAACCACACAGAAATTTGATAAGGCTGTGTTTGTCGAAGCGTTAAACGCCACCGCAACCCATCGCGGCACAGCTCATCAGATTGCGGATGTGTCCGCCATTCTGCACAACATCGAGAGCAGCCGGGAACTCAAAGCCATGTGGGAAAAGTACCGCAAGCAGTTTGCCTATGCCGCCCACATTGAGTACAGCCAGATTATGGATGTACTGAAAACGCTGGTCGCCTGAAAGCGGCCCAGACTCGAAATTAAGGCTCCCGCACCTCATCGCGGGTTCGATTGGACAAAATACGGCCCTCCCGATACGGGACAGGTCTTTTGCGACAACAGCGACAGGGAGGAACGACCCATGCCAACATTGGAATGGATTGGAAAAGAGAAGGTCATCAACCACCATCAGGAGGTACCGTTCCGGGTGCTTGACCGGCAGTACAGCTTTGACGAGAGCGGCCAGCACGCCGGGGAGAAGGTGAATTGCGCCGAAGGCGCAAGAGAAGCCGCCCTGGGGCGCAACGGCAGCGAAAACATGATTATCCACGGGGATAATCTGGACGCGCTGAAGGCCCTGCTGCCCCGGTATGAGGGCCGGGTGAAGTGCATCTACATCGATCCTCCCTATAACACCGGCAACGAGGGCTGGGTGTACAACGACAATGTGAACGACCCGAAAATCAAGAAGTGGCTGGGCGAAGTGGTGGGCAAAGAGGGCGAGGACCTGACCCGCCACGACAAGTGGCTGTGCATGATGTACCCCCGGCTGAAATTACTTTGGAAGTTACTTGAACCATCAAATGGCGTTATTTTTATCTCCATTGACGAGAATGAATTTGCTAATCTAAAATTACTTTGCAATGAGATATTCGGAGCGAATCATTTTATTATAAGTATTGCTTGGCAAAAACGGTATTCAAGGGAAAATAGGGGCGCTATTGGTGATTCGCATGAATATATTCTGGTCTACGCTACAAATCCAGAAGTGTTTAAGAATACAAGAAACTACTTGCCGTTGACTGATAAACAGCTGAAAGCATACAGCAATCCTGATAACGACCCACGCGGGCCGTGGCAATCAGTATCTTTGCTTGCGCAGGGATACAGGCCAAACCAAATGTATGAAATTGTTGCTCCAAATGGCAGGATACATACGCCACCGGATGGGAACTGTTGGAAAATAATTCGTAGCGAATATGAGAAAGCCCTAGCTGATAATCGGATTACGTTTGGAAACTCTGGAGATGGTGTTCCCCGACGCAAACAATTTTTGCGGGAAGCAAAAGGGCTTGTCCCTTGGTCATGGTGGCCATTTGAAGAAGTCGGGCATACGGACGAAGCGAAAAAGGAAATAAAGGCTATACTTGGCGATATTACCGCATTTGACACTCCCAAACCAGTGCGCTTATTAGAGCGCATTCTACAAATCGCTTCTGATCCTGATTCTATTATCCTCGACTCCTTCGCCGGTTCCGGCACCACCGCCCACGCCGTCCTCAACATGAACAAGGCGGACGGCGGCAACCGCAAATTCATTTTGGTGGAGATGATGGACTACGCCGACAGCATCACCGCCGAGCGGGTACGCCGGGTCATCCGAGGCTACGGCGAGGGTAAGAGCGCAGTGGAGGGCACCGGCGGCAGTTTCAGCTACTACGAGCTGGGCGAGCCGCTGCTCATCGGCGAAAACCTGAACGAAGCTGTTGCGCCCGAAAAAATCCGGGAGTACATCTGGTTCATGGAGACGAAAACGCCCTATACGCCCGCCGCTGGGGAGAATCTCTATTACCTCGGTAAGCACAACGATACCGGCTATTACTTCTACTACGAACCGCAGCGGATCACGGTGCTGGACTATGATTTCTTGGCTGCCGTCACCGAAAAAACAGGCGGCACCGTGATTTACGCCGACCGCTGCTCCATCGATGACGATAAGCTGTCGCAGATGGGGATTGTTTTCAAGAAAATTCCCAGAGACATCAGCCGGTTGTAAGGAGGCGACATACATGGAACTGAAAACCTATCAGCGGCAGGTTATCGCCGATCTGAACCGCTATCTGGAACTGCTGGGCGAAACCAGAGACTATAGTGCTTCCTTCCGGCTCTTTTGGCAGGAGAAGAGCGCGCCTACGCTGGGTAGCTATCAGGATGTATTGCCCGGCGTTCCCAACCTCTGCTTCAAGGTGCCCACCGGCGGCGGGAAAACCTTTCTTGCCTGCAACGCCGTCCGGCCCGTGTTTGACGCGCTGCCGTTCACCAAGACAAAAGCGGTGGTGTGGCTGGTGCCCTCCGATGCGATCCTGACGCAGACAGTCAAAGCCCTGAAAGACCCGCGCCACCCCTACCGGCAGAAAATCGATGTGGATTTTGGCGGGCGGGTGGAAGTTTACACAAAGCAGGAGCTTTTGAACGGGCAGAACTTCAACCCCACATCCGTCACTGAACAGCTCTCCATTATGGTGCTGTCCTACGATTCCTTCCGTGGCCGGGGCAAGGAGGGCTTGAAAGCCTATCAGGAGAACAGCAACCTTGCCGCCTTTGCCAAGGTGTTGGGCACGCCGGAAAATCCAATCGAGAAAGCGGACGAGACGGCGCTGTTTCAGGTCATCAACCAGCTCAACCCGCTGGTGGTCGTGGACGAGAGCCATCATGCCCGGTCAGAACTGAGCATTGAAATGCTCGCCAATTTCAATCCCTGCTTTGTGCTGGATTTGACCGCTACCCCCAAGAAGCGCAGCAACATCATCTCCTATGTGGATGCGGTGCAGCTCAAGGCGGAGCACATGGTTAAGCTGCCGGTGATCGTCTATAACCGGGACAGTCAGGCCGAAGTGCTGATGGATACAATCGACCTTCGGGACAGGTTGGAAGAAATCGCTGCGGCAGAATATCAGAACAGCGGAAAATACATCCGTCCCATCGCCCTGTTCCAAGCCCAACCAAAGGGCAAGGAGGATGCGACCACTTTTGAAAAGCTGCGGACGGAGCTGGTGAACACCGGGATTCCCGCCGAACACATTGCCATACGTACCGCCGATGTGAACGAACTGAAAAATGTGGACTTGCTGTCCCCGGATTGCCCGGTGCGGTACATCATCACGGTAAACGCCCTGAAAGAAGGCTGGGACTGCCCGTTCGCCTATATTCTGGCTTCCCTTGCCAACAAAACCAGTCAGGTGGATGTGGAGCAGATTTTAGGGCGCATTCTGCGCCTGCCCTACACCGCCGAGCGCAGGGCAAAGTCCTTGAATATGTCCTATGTGCTGACTTCCTCCAATGACTTTAACGATACGGTCCAGCAGATCATCCGTGGGCTGAACAGCGCCGGTTTCAGCGACAGGGATTACCGCCTTGCCGAGACGGCAGAACCGGTGAAACCCGCTCCTGTGCCGGAACAGCTTCCAATGATCGAATCAGAAGCCCCGCAGGATGATTTTTCCGGGCTGGACGGGAAATCCATCGGGGCAGAACTGCAACGGCGCAGAGAGAGCGAAAATTCGCCGGAATCCGCCCCGAAAGCGGACAGTATGCTTGCCGAGGCCCAGCAGGCGGGAGACGCATACAATCAGGCGGTGCAGGGCGCGGACAACGACCCATTTGCCGCCGCTCTGCCGTGGGAGGTGCGAGACAAGGTGAATACATTCCGTATGATTCCCCAGTATCGGGAGATCGCGGAGGGGCTGCTGATCCCGCAGTTTTTCCAGGTGATTCCGCAATCCCTGTTTACCGATGGGGATAAGGTGCTGTTGAGCAAAGAGCAACTTGCCGATGGGTTCACCCTGAAAGGCAAGGCATACGACATTGATTTTACCGCAGCGGACGATGAGATCGTCAAAGTCGATGTGGAGACTGGCCGCAGTGTGCCGAGGGCTTACCAGATGGAAGCTGCCGACCAGCGGTATTTCAAGGAGCATTTCAGCAGCTTGCCGCCAGAGAGCCGGGTGCGCCAATGTAAAGAAATGATGATCCACCAGTTGGACAAGCTGAACATGGTGGATGGCGGCGACTTGCGCGTCTATGTCAATCTCATTGTGGATGGGATGGATCGGGAGCAGCTTGCCGCGATGGAAAAAGCCCCGCTGGGCTTTGCTGCAAAAATTCGCGCCAAAATCGAGACTCTGCTGAATCAGCACTACAAGGAGACCTTCTTCACCTGGCTTGACCGGGGCAAAATTGTGTGCGAACCCTCCTACCGCCTGCCATCGGCAATCCACCCCACAAGCAGCACGGCGATTTACGGAAGGTCGCTCTATGAGGCCGAGGAGGACATGAACACGCTGGAACAGGCGCTGGTAAAGCAGTTGACGGCCATTCCCAATGTGCTGTGGTGGCACCGGAATATCGCCCGGCACGGCTTTGCCATCAACGGCTACTTTAACCACTATCCGGACATTATGATTATGACCAAGAGCGGTAAGATCATCCTTGCCGAAACCAAGGGCGAACACTTGAAAAACGATGACAGTCAGGAGAAAATCGAGCTGGGTGCAGCTTGGCGGAATGCTGCGGGAAATCAGTACCGCTACTACATGGTGTTCCAAGACGAGGAAAACCTGCCACATGGAGCGGTGAGCATGGGGCAGTTTTTGGAGACGGTCAAGGCATTGTGAATTTCTCTGATATTATTGCTTGGGAGAGTGATAGTTTTGAAATTTTGCAACTTCCTTTTGCGTGTTGATGGAATACGCGAAGCATCTATAGACGATTTTAAGTCGGTTATAGAAAAAGGACTTCGTACATACAGACCAGAACACCAGAAATACCTGTATTCCATTGAGATGGAGATCATTGATGATCGCTTTTTCTGGATGTCCTGTGATTATGACGATGCTGTTAAATTTCGGGATTATGTAATCAACAGAGAAACGGGGGAAAAAGAGCCCAACCCCCGCTCCAAAGCGCAGATTGAGCCTAAGCAACAATTTTTTGCTTGTTATGATTGTTCCGAGCATTTTCTGTATTTGAATGATCTAAATCGCCGCTCGTTCCTTTCGCAGTATTTGAGTGATACCCTTCAAAAAGAATTCCAGATAAACAATGTGTATAGTTCTGTAGACGATTTTTGCAATCGGGTAAAAACAATTCGTGGCTTCAAATACACGCAAGTTGATAACCTGTTTGGAAGAAGTAGCGATTTATTTGCGCAGGTTGGAAATATATGGGGGCAAGATTTGCCAAGCAAAATTCAACTCAAAATAGCGTATAATGATATTCCAGTACATGGCGGCGGGAGACAACTTGTAGATATTTTTAGCCGCCATAGATGCGAGTTTGAAGATGTTATCATAATCGGCTGCGATGATGCGGGCGTAGAGCAAACTTTTGACTTTTCTTCTTTGCTAAAACATATCACGGTTCAGCCAACTAAAGACGAAAATGAGCATTTTGATCCATGTGAAGTCAGAGAACTTCTATTGCAGAAATTGAGGTGATGGCTTATGTATAAACGCCATAAGCGCCAACTTTCAATTTGTGTAATGGCAACAACGGCTATGGCGTTTATGTTTGATTGGGATTTTACTCCAATAGCAGAAATCGCCGTTACAGTAGCTTCGATTGCAATGGGGGTATATATTGCAGCAGTCTCTGCTTTGTTGGGCAGCCAATATGCAAAAGATTTGAAGGGCACAACAGACAGTGAACTACCAAGCAAGACATTGTTGGGCGTTTTAGCTGACTATTTCAGATGCGCAGGGTTTTCATGTATTCTGCTAATTCTAACAAGCTGTCTATTCCTGATTCCGTCTAATATTATGTTTTCTCCTATTCTCTTAAAAGTTGGCAGTTCTTTATCATACGGGGTCTTTTCGTCAAATATCTTCCTTCTTTGGCTCATCCTCGTTTTTCTGGTGAACTCGCTTGGAAAGTCAGTGAAATAACCCTTATACTGAATATTGCGATATTTTGAGGCAGCAGGAGCGTTTCTGCTGCCCTTTTTCTATGATGACTGTTCTGCCGGGATTCGTCCCGGCGGGCTTGTCATAAACAAACGCACAGGGAGGCGATACAGATGAAAAGACAAATTTGCGCAAAGGAGGTGGCATACCTATGCAGCACAAGAAAACGGCTGTAAATTCGATGGAGGCAGGATATGGCAAAACCGCTTGACCCCAAGAAGATATGGGCAACGATAGCTGGTCTGCCGGTACTGTCCGCAGCATCCTCCGAAACGAAAAATACTGTGGTGATGCCTTGATGCAGAAAACCTATACCAAGGATTTCCGCACCCACAAGTCTGTGAAAAATACAGACCTGAATATGTACTTCAAGGAAAATCACCATACAGCAATTATCAAAAAAGAGGATTGGCTGAAAGTGCAAAAGCTGTTGTCTGAGCGGCACACTTCATCCAATAAGGCGAAACTACGTTTCCTGAGCAGCCGCTTTGTCGCTCACCGCGTCAAAGATGGCCTGTTCAAAGGATATTTGATTTTGGATTCCCGGTGGTCTCCTGCTGAACGGCAGGAATTTATGAAAATTGTCGATGACACACAAGATAATACGAAATGAAAGGATTTTTAAAATGAATTTTGATTTTTCTTCTCTGAATTTTGAAACGATTGACTCCAACATCAACGCTTACCCGGATATGTACCTCAACCAGAGCGGCGTCACCTTCAGCAAGAAGGTGCTGGAGGATCTGGGTTATCCCGCCTATGTGCTGTGCCTGCTGGATGCCAAGGCGAAGGTGTTTGCAATCCGTATGTGCAAGAGCAACGAGCCGAAGGGTTTTAAGTTCTCCAAGCCGCGGGGCGAACAGAAGGGCGTTGTGACGATTTCCAGCAAAAATTTGCTGGAACCGCTCCGCGCCGCCACGGGCGAGGATTGGGTTCCGGGCAAGCGGTACCGCGTTCGCGGCTTCTGGGTTGCTGATGCAAAAACCATGTGCTTTGATCTAAACGAAGGTGTTCAAGAGGATTTTCGTCAAAATCCCGCTAATAGCGATGACAAGTAAGCACGAAACCATTTGACCGTATAAAAAAGATGAGCACGGCCCGTTTGTATAGGCCGTGCTCATCTTTGTTCTTTCTCAAAGTAGTAGTGCTCTTCTTCATCTGCAAATCTACCGATTTCTCTACGCCATTTTTACGCCATTTCCGCGTGGGACTACATAGAGAAATATGAAGTTATAATTTGGTTGGTTTTGCGTAAAACCGCGCTATATCAGGCTTTGGCGGCGTTTATAGAGAGGTATGGAGATATAGAATCCGGCCTTTGAACGCCGACTCCTAATTTCATATATCGTCACGTCTCCTTTATTCTCAAGCGTTTGCGAAGGCTGTCATTGTAAAAAGTATAGCAGAACGTTTCACCGTTTGCAATTGCCGCCGGCGGGATTCTTCCGGCGGCTCCTGCGGAGCGGAGCGCCGGCCGGCGCCGGTGAAAGGGATCAGTGGACGTGTCCGCCCCCGGCGATGAGGGCCAGCCCCAGCAGCAGTCCCAGCAGAGTGGACAGGCCGCTGAGCTTGTGCCGCCACAGGTCCTCCGACTCCGGCAGCAGCTCCCCGAAGACCACGTACAGCATGGCTCCGGCGGCGAAGCTCAGGGACACGCTCAGCAGCCCCGGGCTCATGGCCCCCACGGAGTAGCCCAGCAGGGCCCCCAGGATGGTGGGGATGCCGCTGGCC
>ULTL01067655.1_pt1 | contig 15856 bp, 15 predicted proteins | sample 1957531 | NCBI WGS metagenome assembly ULTL01 (sample SAMEA4835732, study PRJEB28245) | human gut metagenome | biome: gut microbiome; material: fecal sample | place: Denmark | collected 2008 | reverse complement strand
AGCCAGGGCCACACGGTGGCCATGACCGGCGACGGTGTGAACGACGTGCTGGCATTGAAGGACGCCGACTGCGGAATCGCCATGGCCTCCGGCGCGGACGCCGCCTGCCAGGTGGCCCAGCTGGTGCTGCTGGACAGCGACTTCGCCGCCATGCCCAAGGTGGTGGCGGAGGGCCGCCGGGTCATCAACAACATCCAGCGGGCCTCGGCCCTGTACCTGGTGAAGAACATCCTGTCCTTCTTCCTGGCCCTCATCACCCTGTTTGCCGCCTTCCCCTATCCCTTCGTGCCCATCCAGCTGACGCTGATCTCCGCCCTGACCATCGGCGTCCCCTCCTTCTTCCTGGCTCTGGAGCCCAACCACGACCTGGTGAAGGGAAAGTTCCTCCACAACGTGCTGCGGCGGGCCTTCCCCGGGGGGCTGACGGCCATCTTCGTCATCCTGTTCGCGGAGCTGTTCGTCTACACCTTCGATCTGACGCTGGACGAGCTCTCCACCATCTGCGTCATCCTGATGGCGGTGAACGGCCTGATGGTCATCTACTACGCCGCCCGCCCCCTGGATCTGAAGCGGATCATCCTGCTGGCGGCCATGACCACCGCCATGTTCGTGGCCGTGGTGTTCTATGGGGAGATCTTCTCCCTCACCGCCCTGTCCTTTGCGGCCTGGCTGGTGCTGATCGTGCTGGTGCTGCTGGTGGTGCCCATCCAGATGGGCCTGGAGTGGTGCTTTGACCGCTGTTCCGCCGCTCTGGAGCGGCGCCGGGAGCGCCGGGAAAAGCGCCGGCGGAGCACCGCCCGCAGATCCCGGCCGGAGCGCCGGCCCCGGCGGCGGTGAATGGCCGGTCCCCCTGTGCAAAAAGGCAGAGCCCCCTTCTGAGAAGGAGGCTCTGCCTTTTTCATTGACTTTCCTCTACAGCCGGACCACCGGCGCGCCCTCCGCGTCGGCGGCGTCATGGGTCACCAGCAGCACCAGCCGGACCCCCGCCGTCTCCCGGATGGCCGCCAGGGCCCGGGCGCGGTTCTCCCGATCCAGGCCGGTGAAGGGCTCGTCCAGCAGCAGCACGTCAAAGGGCGCCAGCAGCGCCCGGGCCAGGGCCAGCCGCCGCTTCATGCCGCCGGAGAACTCCCGCACCGGCTGTGCCCCCGTGTCCGGCAGATCCAGCCGGTCCAGCAGGGCCCGGGCCGTTTTCGCGTCATACTCCCGCCCCAGCGCAAACCGGAGGTTCCCCTCGGCGGAGAGATGCTCCAGCAGCCGGTCCTCCTGGAACACGGCGGAGATCCGCCTTCCCGTGAGGCCCTCCACCGTGCCGCTGTCCGGCCGCTCCAGCCCCAGCAGGATGCGCAGCAGTGTGGTCTTGCCGCTGCCGGAGGGGGCCATGACGGCCGTGATGCCCGGCCCGGCAGTGAAGGACAGGTCCCGCAGCACCGCCTGGTCCCCGAAGGACTTGCACAGGTTCCTTACCACGATCTCCATCATCCGCCCGCCTTTCTCACGGCGGCGTCCACCAGGCGGAGGAACAGCCGCTCAAAGAGCACCGAGATAGCCACGATCACCGCCGTCCAGGCAAACAGGTCCCCGGTCTGGAAGTACACCTTGGCGGTGTACAGCGCCTCGCCGATGGAGCCCTCCGGCAGGCCGATGACCTCTGCTGCCGCACCGGACTTCCAGCAAAGGCCCAGGCCCAGGGACACGGCGGAGCGAAAATAGGGCAGCACCGCCGGCAGGTAGATGCCCCGCAGCTGCCGGGAGAGGGGCACCCGGAACACCCGGGCCATCTCCAGCAGCTGAACATCCGTGTGGCCGATGCCCTCCAGCACGTTCAGGTACACCGGCGGGAACACCATCAGGGCGGAGATCAGCAGGGACAGGTTCTCCGACGAGAAGAAGATCAGCGCCAGGATGATGAAGGACACCACCGGCACCGCCTTCACCACCGCCACCAGGGGGCTCAGCAGCTCCCGCACCCACCGGAGGCGGGCGGCCAGGGCGGCCAGCGCCACCGCCAGGACGCAGGAGAGGAAAAACCCCCCCAGGATCCGCAGGGAGGAGAAGGCCACCGCCCGCCAGAACTCCGCCGTGGCCGCCAGGGCAATTAGCCGCCCCAGGGCCTGCACCGGGGAGGCCAGCAGCAGCATCCGCCCGCCGGTGGTGGATGCCAGAGCCAGGCTGGCACCCTCCCACACCAGCAGCCAGAAGGCCGCCGCCCACAGCCGCACCGGCCGTTGTCTTTTCATCCGCTCCGCCTCCTTCCATCCGGGATAGACCGCGCCCCGGTGTCAGCCGGGGCGCGGAAGTGGTCTTGGCGCACAGGGTCAGGCGCCGTAGTAGAAGTCGTCGCCGGGCAGGCCGCCCTCGCCGGTCTCCGCGTCCTGGCCTACGGAGGCCGGGGCCGCGTCGAACAGCACCTGCAGATAGCCGGAGAGCATGTCCTTCATCTCGCTGCCGGTGATGCACACGATGTTGCAGTAGGGCAGGGCCTTCTCCGCCACGGCGGCGTCCACGATGTCATAGCCGCCGATCAGCTCCGCCGCCTCGGCGGTGTTGGCGTTGACCCACTCCACGCTCTCGGCGTAGCTGGTCAGGAACTCCTCCACCGCCGCCGGGTGCTCCTCCACGAAGTCCGCCCGGGCCACCACCACGCCGGTGAGCAGGGCGGAGCCGTTGTCCAGGGCGTCCCACGCCTCCGTCAGGTCCAGGGCCACCCGCAGGTCCGGCAGCTGGGTCTGGGCCACGGTGACGAAGGGCTGGGGCAGCATGGCGATGGTGGCCGCGCCGGAGGCCAGGGCCGCCACGCACTCGCTGTGCTCGCTCTTCCAGTCGATGGTGACGCCGGTATCCGGGTCGATGCCGTTCTCGCTGAGCAGATACCGCAGGGCGTACTCCGGCGTGGAGCCCTTGCCGGAGGCCGCGATGGTCCTGCCCGCCAGGTCCGCCATGGATTGGACGGAGTTGCCGTTTTCCACGATATACAGCACGCCCAGGGTGTTCACCGCCAGCGTGACGATGCCGCCGTCGGTGCGGTTATACAGCACGGAGGCCAGGTTGGCCGGCACACAGGCGATGTCCAGCTCCCCCTGCATCAGCTTGGGGGACACCTCGTCGGCGGAGGCGGCCAGGGTAAAGTCGTAGAGGTTGCTTTGGATCGTGACCCGCTCAAAGTCCTCGCGGGCATCCACGAAATCTTCAACATCCTCCTCAAAGTCCTCACTGTCGCTCATCAGCTTCACCATACCCATGGCTGTGGGGCCCTTCAGGGCCGCCACCCGGACGGTGACGGACTCCACCACCGGCGTTTCCTCCGTGGTCTCCTGCTCCGTCCCGCCGCAGGCGGCCAGGGACAGGCACATCACCAGGGCCAGGCAGGCCGCCAGCCCTTTCTTCATCCACTGTTTCATGTTCATCTTCCTCACTTTCCTTGTTGCAGCGCGTCTTCCGGCGCGTAGACGGTCTTGGCGGTGATCCCCGCCAGCCGGCCGATCTTGCCGGACAGGGCGGAGATGGCGTCCGCCGGGGCGTCCATCGCCACGCTGATGATGTTCACGCCCCGGGCGTGATAGGGCACGCCCATCCGCCCGATGACATAGGGGGCGTACTGGTGCAGCAGCTCGTTCAGCGCCGGCACAGAGGCCATGTCCCGGACGATGATCGCCAGCACGGCCACACGGGTCTCCACAGAGGATCCCTCCTTTTGCAAAAAGTAAACCCCTCCGCCGCGCTGGCAGAGGGGAGTTTTTTGCATACGCTGTCCGCCCGGCACCGCCGGGCGCTTCCCCGTCTTGCGGCCGGGGCGGGCCCGTGCCGGTCAGAGCGACAGAAACCAAATTGTCCGGTCCGCCGGTCAGAGCTTCTTCCCAGGGACAGGGAAATGATACCATGGAACGGTCCCGCCGTCAAGGGGCGTCATGCGTCGTGGCGGCTGCCGCCTCCCGGCCCCAGTGTTTCCAATACAGAGAGGATATCCTCGATCTTCCCGAAGCAGGCCGGGTCGGAAAGACTGTCATCATCCAAGACCTTCCGGATCTCCCACAGGGCCCGGCAGCACCGGTCATGGACCATGTCCTCCACGATCTGCCGGGAGTCACCGCCGCCCACCACGATGGCCGCCCCCGCCTCCGCCAGCACTCGGGCCAGGATGTAAGTATTGAATTCCAGCTGGTCCATCCCAATATTCCTCCTATACGTTTATGTAACGTATTTTAAGGCCATTCTCATGGTAAAGTCAAGAAAAATACGGTTTATAAACGTAGGTTTGCCATGAAGAAAATCGCTTTGCACGGCAGTAAAAATGTCATCCATGCCCAGCTGCGCCGCTATCGGGAACTGCGGAAGCTCACCCAGGACCAAGTGGCGGCAAAGCTCCAGGTCATGGGCGTCAATATCGATCAGCAGGCCCTTAGTCGGATTGAGCACAACCAGCGAATGGTCACCGACTACGAGTTTGCCTGCCTGTGTCAGGTCCTTCAAGTGTCCGAGCGGGACCTGCTGGCGGACTTTTACAATCCCGCGGAATCATAAAAGAGCCCCCGTGTGGGGCTCTTTTGCTTTATCGTCCGTAGGTCTCCGTCAGCGTTCGGATCTCCGCCGCCAGGGCCGCCGTGGCGGCGCCGGGGGCCATCCGCCAGCGCCAGTTGCCCTCCGCCACGCCGGGGACGTTGATGCGCCCCTCGCTGCCCAGAGCCAGATAGTCCTGCATCTGGGCCACGAACAGCTCCGCTGTGCTGCCCATGCCGCACCGCAGCAGGGCTTTCCGGACCTCCTCCCGGCCGGAGGCACCCAGGTACCGCTCCGCAAAGGCCCGTTCCGTCTCCGGGGCGTGGTCGTACCAGCCCAGGGCGGTGTCGTTGTCGTGGGTGCCGGTGTAGCAGACGCACCGGCGGCTGGCGTAGTTGTGGGGCAGATAGGCGTTGCCGGGGTCTGAAAAGGCGAATTCCAGCACCTTCATGCCCGGCAGGCCCGCCGTCTCTCGGAGCTGGTGGACCTCCGGCGTCAGCAGCCCCAGGTCCTCGGCGATGTAGGTGATGTGGGGGAACCAGTTCGTCAGCACGCCCAGCAGGTCCATGCCGGGGCCCTTCTCCCACTGCCCTTCTTTGGCGGTCTCCGCCCCGGCAGGGACGGACCAGTACCGCTCAAAGGCCCGGAAGTGGTCGATGCGGATGGCGTCGAACAGGCGGGAGGCGCCCTCCACCCGGCGGATCCACCAGCCGAAGCCGTCGGCCTTCATGGCCGCCCAGTCGTACAAGGGGTTGCCCCACAGCTGGCCCTCGGCCGAGAAGTAGTCCGGCGGCACACCCGCTACCTGGCTGGGCTTTCCCGTCTCGTCCAGCAGGAATTCCTTCCGCTCGCTCCACACGTCGGCGCTGTCCAGGGACACATAGATGGGCAGGTCCCCGATGATCCCCACCCCCAGGCCGTTGGCGTGGTCCTTCAGCGCCTTCCACTGGGCGAAGAACCAGCACTGCACCGCCTCGTGGAAGGCGATGTCCTCCGCTAGTTCGGCCCGCCAGGGCTCCAGCGCCGCCGGATCGTGGTCCCGCAGAGCCTTGTCCGGCCAGTCATACCAGGCGGTCTCGCCGAAGTGGGTCTTCAGGGCCCGGTACAGGGCATACGCCTCCAGCCAGGGATTGGCGGCGGCAAAGTCCCGCACGGCCTGGGCCTCTGTCCCGGACAGCCGGGAGAAGGCCCGCCGCAGCAGGGGCTCCCGGCACGCGTACAGGGCGGCGTAGTCGATGGGGCCGTCCGGCTCCACCCGGGCGGCGGACAGCTCCGCCTCCGTCAGCAGCCCCCGGTCCCGCAGGTCCTCCAGGTCGATCAGCAGCGGGTTCCCGGCGAAGGTGGACGCGCTGGTGTAGGGGGAGTTCCCCGCCCCGGTGGGGCCCACCGGCAGCACCTGCCACCACTTCTGTCCGGCATCGTGGAGAAAATCGGCGAAGGCCCGGGCCTCCCGGCCCAGGGCGCCGATGCCGTATGCTCCCGGCAGGGAGAACACCGGCAGCAGAATGCCAGCGGAACGCTCCATATCCGTCACACTCCTTTGGGAAGTTCATTTCTGTTCTATTGTATGCAGTGCGGCGGGGCGTGTCAAGGGCGGCCCCCTTCCTCCCCCGGGACCGCCAGAGGCCGGAAGGCCGTCCGCCCCGGATTGCCCTCCGCCAGCAGACAGCGCCGCCGGGGCAGGTCGCAGGCCACAGACCAGACGGTGTCCTGGCCGGTGCTCCGGTCATACTGGCAGAGAAAGCCCTTCCGCCCCGCCAGCAGGGCCTGGACGCCGGTGAGGTCCAGCGTCTCCCCCTCCTGTTCCAGCACACGGCGCATGGTGTCATACCGCTCCGCCGCACGCCAGGTGTCCAGCCCCGGCGGCAGCGGGTCCGCCAGGTCCGAGCGGAAGAGATTCGCCGCACAGACGAAGGGGCCCGCCGGGCCGGGCCGCTCCACCCGCACCCCCTCCGGACCGCACTCCGCCACGGCGATGTTCCCGGCCTTATCCGCCAGCGTCAGCGTCTGGCAGGAGGCCAGGGGCAGTTCCCGGAGACGGTCCAGGGCCTCCTCCACGCTGGCGCAGGTCTCCGCCAGCAGCCGCAGGGCCATGCCGGCGTTCAGGCCCGGCCGGGGCCGGGGCGTGTAGACGGAGGTGAGGCCGACGGCCAGCCCCCGGGCGTTGACGGCGTCCTCCATCTGGACGAAGGAAGTGGTGTTCCCGGCAAAGGGAATGGCCCCGTCGGAAAACTGGTACGCCGCATGAGTGTTATACGGTTCCAGCGCCGTCAGAAAGTCGCTGTTCCGTCCGAAGAACACCCCGTTCCCGTTGGACACCGCCAGACAGGAGCAGCCGCAGGCGGGCGGCAGGGCGTAGGTGGTGAAGAGGACCGTCTCCAGGTCCTCCCGGGGGCAGCCCTGTCCTGCGGCCAGACCCGCCAGCTCCGCCAGAGCCGCGGGGAAATCGCGCTCATACGCCGGACGGCAGGCGGCGGCAAAGCCCCGCCGCTCCGCCGTCAGGGAAAAGGGCACGTGGTCCAGCAGGAATCGGCCGCGCTCCGCCAGCCGGGCGCCCCACTGAAAGCCCATCTCCCAGTGAGCGCCCCGCAAAGATAAGTGGTCCATATCATTCAGCTCCTCTTTAAGATCAGGAGCCGCCGGCAGCTCTGCCTCTACCATAGAACAAATAAAAATTGTTGTCAAGATGGTAATTTTTATTTGTTTACTGCCGTATTTCAGTAAAAATCATTCCGTTTTTCCGCCCGCAACCGGCCGTTGACACGGGGGAAACCCGCCGGTGGTTGTGCTTTTGTCCCAACTCTGCTATGGTAGAGGCAGCAAAGGAGTGGATCGTATGCAGGAGCAGACCCTGGGCCGCCGCATCCAGGAGGCCCGGAAGGCCGCCGGCCTCTCTCAGGAATCCCTGGGGGAGCGGCTGGGCGTCAGCCGTCAGGCGGTCAGCAAGTGGGAGGCGGACGCCGCCGTGCCGGAGCTGGAGAACCTCATCGCCATGAGCCGCATCTTCGGCGTCACCATCGGCGCCCTGCTGGGGATGGAGCCGGCGGCGGAGGAACCAACCGAGGAAGATTCCCCGGAGGCCCCCGGCGGAGAGGCGACTTCCCCCACCCCGGCGGGTGAGCTGACGGACCGGGAGCTGGCGGCGGTGGAGGCCATCGTACAGAAGTATCTGGAGGCAGTCCGGCGGCCCCGGTGGAGCCGGCGGAAAAAGCTCGCCGCGGTGGCCGGAGCCTGTGCAGCCGTGCTGCTGATCGTCCTGATCCTGAATGGCATTTTTTCCTCTCTGGGGCGCCGGCTGGATCAGGTCCAGGACCAGGTGAACTACGTCCAGAGCAGCGTCAGCAGCCAGATCGGGTCCCTCACCGGCCAGCTCTCCGGCCTGCTAAAAGCGCAGAACAGTATCATCAGCGGCTATGACATCCGGGTGGCGGACTACAGCCTGGAGGACAGGGCGTGGTATCTCACCGCCAGCGTGACCCCCAGGGAGTACACAGAGGGCATGGTGGTGACCTTCACCGCCCGGGCAGACAGTGGAGAGACCTCCTCCTCGCCCCCGGCTCGGAACGAGGGCGGCATCTTCACCGTGGAGAACTGGGCGGTGCCCATGGGCGACTCCCCGGACGTCCCGGGAGATTTCCCGGTTTATCCAACCGACACCGCGATCTCTGTCTCCTTCGCCGGCGGGGACACTGTCCGGACGGAGACGCTGGACTCCCTGTATTGGAATCTCACAGACTACCGGCTGGAGGTGGATGGCCGCTGGGAGACGGATTGGGCAGCGGGGCGGCTCACCCTGGGCAATCTGGACCTGCAGGTCGAAAACGACACGGAACTGCCGGTGGAGCTGGCGGACGCGGAGCTGGCCCTCTTCCGCCACGGAGAAGAGGAGCCCCTCTGGTCGGCTCCGCTGGAGGATGCCGTGGAGCTGTGGCGGCGGCAGGGCTATGTGCAGATGTACGTGCCGGTGGAGACGGACGTGTCCCCCATCCGGCTGAACACCGGAGACGCCCTGCTGGCGGCGGTGCATGTCACCGACGACCACGGCCAGGACTACTGGAGCTTTGTGGGGTGCTGGCGGAATCGGAACGGTGCCCTCTACCAGGACAGCCTGTATGACCTGAACGACCGGTATGCCGGCAGCTGGCAGCCCGGCGACCTGCTGCCTATCTGGAACTGACGCAAAGCGCCCCGGAGCACTTGCTCCGGGGCGCTTTGCCATTCTCTCACTTCATCAGCTCGTACATCACGGCCTTGATGGTGTGCATCCGGTTCTCCGCCTCGTCAAAGACGATGGAGGCGGGGGACTCGAACACCTCGTCGGTGACCTCCATGGCCTCCCGGCCGAACTTCTCGCCCATCTCACGGCCCACCTTCGTCTTGTGGTCGTGGTAGGCGGGCAGGCAGTGCATAAAGCGGCACTGGGGCCCGGCGTTGTCCATCAGCGCCTGCGTCACCTGATAGGGGGCCAGGGCGGCGATCCGCTCCTGCCAGACCTCTACCGGCTCGCCCATGGAGACCCACACGTCCGTGTACAGCACGTCGGCGCCCTTCGTGGCCGCCATGGGGTCCTCGATGAACTCCAGCACGGCGCCGGTCTCGGCGGCGATGGCCTGACAGGTGTCGATCAGCTTCTGGTCCGGCATGTACGCCTTGGGAGCGCAGGCCACGAAGTGCATCCCCATCTTGGCGCAGCCCACCATCAGGCTGTTGCCCATGTTGAACCGGGCGTCCCCCAGGTACACCAGCTTGATGCCCGCCAGCTTCCCGAAGTGCTCCTGGATGGTGAGGAAGTCCGCCAGGATCTGGGTGGGGTGGAACTCGTCGGTGAGGCCGTTGAACACCGGCACACCGGCGTACTGGGCCAGCTCCTCCACGATGGCCTGCCCGAAGCCCCGGTACTCGATGCCGTCGTACATCCGGCCCAGCACCCGGGCGGTGTCGGCGATGGACTCCTTCACGCCGATCTGGCTGCCGGTGGGGCCTAAGTAGGTGGAGCCCATCCCCAGGTCCTGGGCCGCCACCTCAAAGGCGCACCGGGTCCGGGTGGAGGTCTTTTCAAAGATCAATGCCACGTTCTTCCCCTCCAGATACCGGTGGGGGACGCCGGCCTTCTTCTTGGCCTTCAGGTCGGCGGCGGTGTCCAGAAACTGCTGGATCTCCGCCGGGGTAAAGTCCAGGAGCTTTAAAAAGTGCTTATGGTTGTTCATAGCAGGCTTTCCTTTCTGCATATCATGCTTCCGTTGTTGAATTAGGAATGAGGAATGAGAAATTAGGAATTGTGGTGTGCGCCGCAGGCGCACGATCTGGATCTGTCTGGCTGTGCCGGACTCCGAAACTCCTAATTCCTAACTCCTAATTCCTAATTACCCCAGCGTCTCCTTCATGATCGCCACGCCTTTGTCCATCTCCTCCTTGGAGATCACCAGGGGCGGAAGCAGGCGCATGCCCGGGCCGGCGGTCAGCACCAGCAGGCCGTTTTCGATCAGCTTGTTTGCGATCTCCTTGTTGCTGAAGCCGTCCCGCACCTCGATGCCGATCATCAGCCCCAGGCCCCGGGTGGCGCCGAAGCAGGGCAGGTCCAGGGCCTCGATCTGGTTACGCAGATAGGTGCCCTTGGCCTGGACGTCCTCCAGGAACGCGTCGCTCAGCGTCTCCTGCACCACCAGTCCCGCGGCGGCGCACACCGGGTTGGCGCCGAAGGTGGTGGCGTGGGTGCCGGGACCCAGCACGTCCCGGCACTTCTCATTTGCCAGGATGCCGCTCATGGGCAGCCCCCCGGCGATGCCCTTGGCAAAGGATGCCACGTCCGGCAGAATACCGTACTGCTGGAAGGCGAAGAGGCTGCCGGTCCGGCCCACGCCGGTCTGGACCTCGTCCACCAGCAGCAGCCAGTCTCGTTCGGCGCAGAGCTTCGCCACGGCGTGGACGTAGTCCCGGTCCAGGGGCAGCACGCCGCCCTCCCCCTGCACCAGCTCCACCATGACGGCGCAGACATCGTCTCCCGCCGCGGCCTCCAGCGAGGCAAGGTCGTTGGCGTCGGCGTACCGGAACCCCTCGGTGAAGGGGAAGAAGTAGTTGTGAAACACCGCCTGGCCGGTGGCGGTCAGGGTGGTGATGGTGCGGCCGTGGAAGGAGTTGTTCAGGGTGATGATGGCGGCCCGGCCCTGGCCGTACTTGTCGAAGCTGTACTTTCTCGCCAGCTTGATCATACCCTCGTTGGCCTCGCCGCCGCCGTTGGCAAAGAACACGCCGCTCATGCCGGTGCGCCGGCACAGGATCTCCGCCAGCCGGGCCGGGGGCTCCGTGTAGAACAGGTTGGACACATGGCCCAGCTTCTTCGCCTGTGCCGCGATGGCATCCGCCCAGGGCTGGTTTCCGTACCCCAGGTCGCTGACGCCGATGCCGCTGGTGAAGTCGATATAGGCGTTCCCCTCCGGGTCGAAGAGGGTGGCTCCCTCCCCGTGGTCGATGGCCACCGGGAAGCGGCCGTAAGTCTGCAGGATGTACTGGTCCGTCAGGGACATGATCTCCCGGCTCGTCATGGGTCATTCCTCCTTTTGCAGCATGGTGCCGATGCCCTCGTCGCTGAGCAGCTCGATGAGAATGGAGTGAGGGATGCGGCCGTCCAGGATATGGACCCGCTCCACGCCGCCGTCGATGGCGTCCACACAGCACTCCATCTTGGGGATCATGCCCCCGGAGATGATGCCCTGGGCCGCCAGCTCCGGCACCTCATAGGTGTGGAGCACATGGATCAGCGTCCCCTCGTCCCTGGGGTCCCGCAGCAGGCCCCGCACATCCGTCAGCAGGATCAGCTTCTCCGCCCCCATGGCAGCGGCCAGCTGGGCAGCGGCGGTATCCGCATTGATGTTGTAGGCGGTGTCGGCGTCCACCCCCTGGGCCACGGTGGACACCACGGGGATGTAGCCGCTGAGCAGGGCGTTTTCCACCGGTTCCGGGTTCACGCCGGTGATCCTGCCCACCAGGCCGTACTTCTCATCCAGCTGCACCGCCTGGAACAGCTGGCCATCCATGCCGCACAGGCCGATGGCCTGGCCCCCCAGCCGGTTCAGCTGGGCCACCAGATTTTTGTTGACCTTGCCGCAGAGGACGGACTGGACCACGTCCATGGTCTCGGCGTCGGTATAGCGCAGGCCGTCCACAAAGCGGCTCTCGTGGCCGATCTTCTTCAGCATCTCGCTGATCTCCGGCCCGCCGCCGTGGACCACCACCACCCGGATGCCCACCAGGCTCAGCAGGATGATATCACACATGACGGCTTTTCGCAGCTCTTCGGAGATCATGGCGTTGCCGCCGTACTTGACCACGATGGTCTTGGCGGTAAATTTCTGGATATAGGGCAGGGCTTCCACCAACGTCCGCGCCTGCTGTGCGTGGGAGGACATGTTCTATCAACTCTTTTCTTCAAAATCAGCTGCCGCCGGACGGCGGCCCATCCCCGCTCCCCGCAGGGGTGCCATCGGCCATCCCGAATCAAGTCCGATAATCCCCGTTGATCTTCACATACTCATAGGTCAGGTCGCACCCCCAGCAGGTGCAGCTGCCGTCTCCCTCGCCCATGGCGACGGCAATGGTCACATCGTGCTCTTTCAGGATCTGTTTGGCCTTCGTCTCGTCGAACTCCAGCCCCCGGCCCTTGGCGCACACCGGGATGCTGCCGGCCGCACTGGCAAAGGCCACATCCACCTGGTCCGGATCAAAATCCTCCCCGGAGTAGCCCATGGCGCACAGCACCCGGCCCCAGTTGGCGTCGGCGCCGAAGATGGCCGCCTTGGTGAGGGTGGAGGAGATCACGGACTTGGCGATGATCTCGGCGCTCTCCTCGTTTTTGGCCCCGGTGACGGTGCAGGTGATGAGATGAGTCGCTCCCTCCCCGTCGGAGGCCATCTGCTTGGCCAGCTCCACGCACAGGGCCTTCAGGGCCTCCACGAACGCATCGTAGTCCGGCCCCTTCTCCGTGATGACCGCGTTCCCCGCCAGGCCGTTGGCCAGGACGCAGCAGGTGTCGTTGGTGGAGGTGTCCCCGTCCACGCTGATGCGGTTGAAGCTGACCTGGACGGTGTCCAGCAGGGCGGACTTGATCATCTCCGGGGAGATGGCGCAGTCCGTGGTGAGGAAGCACAGCATGGTGCCCATGTTGGGGTGGATCATGCCGGAGCCCTTGGCGATACCGCCGATCCGCACGGTCCTGCCGCCGATGGTGGTCTCCACCGCCAGCTCCTTCTTCACGGTGTCCGTCGTCATGATGGCGTGGGCGGCCGCGTCGCTGCCCTCCGGGCTGTGGGAGACGGAACTATACAGCTCCGGCATGCCCGCCTCGATGACGGACACGTTCAGCGTCTGGCCGATGACGCCGGTGGACGCCGCCACGATGTCCTCTGCCGGACAGCCGATGGCCTTGGCCGCCGCCGCGCAGACCCGCTCGGCGTTCTCCTCCCCCATGGGGGCGCAGGCGTTGGCGTTTCCGCTGTTGATGACCGCGGCCCTGGCCTTCCCGTCCGCCAGATGGCGCTTGTCCACGTGGATGTGGGCGGCCTTCACGGCGTTTTTCGTATAGACGGCGGCGCAGGCGCAGTCCACGTCGGACACGATCAGCGCCACGTCCTTTTTCCAGGCCGCGTGGGTCTTGACGCCCACGTGGATGCCCCCGGCCCGGAAGCCCTGGACGGCGCACACGCCGCCGGCGATGAAGTGCAACATAATATCCATCCTCTCTTCAGATCAGATAAGAGATAACAGATAAAAGATAAAAGATATTTACCATCCCGAAAAAACGGATAACGCCTATCTCTTATCCTTTATCTCTTCACTTTTATCTCACAACAGGCCGGCGGTCTCTTCAAGCCCTAACATCAGATTCATGTTCTGCACCGCCGCGCCGGAGGCGCCCTTTCCCAGATTGTCGAACAGGGCGGTGATGGTGAAGGACTCGTCGTTCCCCGCCGCCACCAGAGTCAGGCCGTTGTCCCCAGCCTTGGCGTTGCCGTAGAGCTTGCCGCCCAGGTCTCCGGCGCCCTCCGGCGCCACGCGGACCAGTTTTTCCCCGGCGTAGTGGTCCGCCAGGACCTGCCAGACCTCGTGCAAAGTGGAGACCCCCGTCAGCTGTTCCATGTGCAGAGGCACGGTGGTTGCCATGCCCTTGTAGTAGTCGTCCACAATGGGGGTGAACACCGGCGGCTTTGTCAGGCCGCAGATCTTCTGCATCTCCGGCAGGTGCTTGTGGTTCTGCCCCAGGCCGTAGAGGCCGGGACTGTAAAGGGCTTCCCCCTTCTCCGGCGCCTCGTACTGGGCGATCATCTTCTTGCCGCCGCCGGAATAGCCGGTGAGGGAGAAGCAGCAGAGGTCCGCGTCTGCCGGCAGCACCCCCGCCTGCACCAGCGGGGCCGCGATGGCGATAAAGCCCGTGGCATGGCACCCGGGGTTGGCCACGTATTTGGCCTTGGCGATGGCCTCCCGCTGGCCCTTTTTCAGCTCCGGGAAGCCGTAGACCCAGCCCGGCGCCGTCCGGTGGGCGGTGGAGGCGTCGATGATCCGGGCGTTGGTGCCCTCCGCCAGGGCCACCGCCTCCACGGCCGCCGCATCCGGCAGGCAGAGGAACACGATGTCCGCTGCCGCCATCAGCTTTTTCCGCTCCGCCGGGTCCTTCCGCTTGTCCTCGTCGATCAGCAGCAGGTCGATATCGCTCCGCGCTGCCAGCCGGTCGTAGATCTGCAGGCCCGTGGTGCCGTCTTTTCCGTCGATGTAGATTTTGGGTTTCATATAACCCCTCCGCTCAAAAGTTAGGAGTTAGGAATTAGGAGTTAGGAATTGTGGTGTGCGCCGCAGGCGCACAGTTTTCAAATCGTCCGGCTCCGCCGGACACCAGAATTCCTCATTCCTAATTTCTCATTCCTAATTGTCAGCTCCGCTCCTGAATGAACTGCTCGATCTCTCCGATCTGCCTTGCGGTCTCACTGACCGCCGGGCCGCCGTAGCTGGAGCGCAGGGCCATGCAGTTCTCCAGGTTCAGTGCGTCGTACACGTCCTGCTCAAACAGGGGCGACACCGCCTGCAGCTCCTCCAGGGTCAGCTCCTCCAGCGTCTTGCCCTGGGCCGTGCACTGGGCCACCAGCTTGCCGGTGACGGTGTAGGCGTCCCGGAAGGGCATGCCCTTTTTCGTCAGGTAGTCGGCGCAGTCGGTGGCGTTGATGAAGCCGTGGCCGGCGGCCCTGCGCATGTTGTCCGTCCGGACGGTCATGGTGTCCAGCATGGCCGCGAACACCGGCAGGCACATCTCCACCGTGTCCACGGCATCGAACACCGGCTCCTTGTCCTCCTGCATGTCCTTGTTATACGCCAGGGGCAGGCCCTTCATGACGGTCAGCAGACTCATCAGGTCGCCGTAGACCCGCCCCGTCTTGCCCCGGACCAGCTCCGCCACGTCCGGGTTTTTCTTCTGAGGCATGATGCTGCTGCCGGTGGCGTAGGCGTCGTCCAGCTCGATAAACTTGAACTCCCAGCTGCACCAGAGAATGACCTCCTCCGCGAAGCGGCTCAGGTGCATCATCAAAATGGACAGGCCGCTCAACAGCTCCAGGGCATAGTCCCGGTCGCTGACGCCGTCCAGGGAGTTGCCCATGGGGGCGGCGAAGCCCAGGGCCCTGGCGGTCTCCCACCGGTCGATGGGATAGGTGGTGCCCGCCAGGGCGCCGGAGCCCAGGGGGCACTCGTCCAGCCGGGCCTTGCAGTCCTCCAGCCGGGTCACGTCCCGGCGGAACATGGCGGCGTAGGCCATCAGATGCTGGGCAAAGGAGATGGGCTGGGCCCGCTGCAGGTGGGTGTAGCCAGGCATAACGGCGGTCTGGTACTGCTTTGCCTGGCGGCAGAGCACCGTCTCCAGCTCCAGCAGCTGCCCCACGATCACAGGGATCTGCTCCCGGACGTACATCCGGAAGTCCAGAGCCACCTGGTCGTTGCGGCTGCGGGCGGTGTGGAGCCGCTTGCCCGCGTCGCCGATGCGGGCGGTGAGCAGGGCCTCCACATTCATGTGGATGTCCTCGTTGTCGGCGGTGAATTCCACCTTCCCCGCCTCGATGTCCGTCAGGATGCCCTGGAGCCCGTCGATGATGGCGGCGGCGTCCTCCTGAGAGATGATGCCGCAGTCGGCCAGCATCTGGGCGTGGGCCATGGAGCCGGTGATGTCTTCCCTGTACAGCCGCTGGTCGAAGCTGATGGAGGCATTGAGCTCGTTCACCAGCTGGTCGGTGTCTTTTTGAAAGCGTCCGCCCCAAAGTTTCATCATGTAAGGTTCCTTTCTATGGAAATGATGGGCACCTGCTGCCCGCGGGGGCCGTTCCCACGA
>ULTL01021193.1_pt1 | contig 16009 bp, 12 predicted proteins | sample 1957531 | NCBI WGS metagenome assembly ULTL01 (sample SAMEA4835732, study PRJEB28245) | human gut metagenome | biome: gut microbiome; material: fecal sample | place: Denmark | collected 2008 | reverse complement strand
ATCTCAGAAGCCTTGAGCCTCAACGGGTTCAGGGCTTTTTCATTTTTTAAAATAGCTCGAAATTCCCATGTGTCTAACGTTTTGTCTAACACGCCTGAGCTAAAGTTTCGCGAATAATTTCAGAGGTCATCTTTTTCCTCGACAAATCAAGGTGTCCATATATATTACAAGTCATCTTTATATCGGCGTGACCCATCCAATCTTGGACGTCCTTGAGCGAACAACCTTTGGCGAGAAGAAGGCTCGCACAACTATGTCTTAGATCGTGGAATCTTATATGCGGGAGATTATATTTTCTCAATAGGTCTCCGAATTTGTGCGATATATATGACGGGTCATACATTGCGCCATTCGCCCATTTGAAGATATAATCATTCTCCACATAGGTGTCTCCAAAGAACTCTCTGTTCTTCTGTTCCTCTTCTTTGAGCTGAAGCAGTAGCTCTCTAATTTCAGAAAACAGCGGAAACGACCGATAACTTGATTTATTTTTGGTTTTGTCTTTCTCGACAACCTTGGTTGACATAGAGACCGTGTGACGTATAAGGATAGTATTTGTGTCAAAATCAATGCTTTGCCACTGTAGACCCAAAACCTCACTGCGCCGCAGTCCATACATGACTGTAGTTTGGATGAGCGGATGCAAAGGCTCGTCCTTTATGGTCTCAAGCAGAGTGTTAATTTCACTGGCATTATACCACTCATACTCCCGTCTCTCAAGTTTTGGGAGACGCACGAGTTCACAGGGATTAGACCTTATGAGCTTATGCCGCATAGCCTCCTTAAAGGCAAGCTGAAGAACATTCTTGTGCAGACGAAGGGTTTTAGGTGATAGACCGCCATTCCCATCTTTTCTGCCGTGGGTCGCCTTATAGTCAAAATATTGCTGTATATTGTCAAGGTTGGCATAAAAGCGAGGTTGAAATCGTAGCCTCGCTTGAGCGGGAAATCCGCGCTGCTATCACAGACGGTTTCCAGACTTTCATCTCCGGTATGGCCAGAGGTGTTGACATCTGGGCTGCGGAGGTCGTCCTTCGTCTACGGGACAATGGCTCTCCGATTCATCTGATTGCCGCAAGCCCCTATCAGGGCTTTGAACGTGCATGGTCGCCAGCGTGGCAAAGTCGCTATGCTTCGGTTCTGGTCGGTGCCGATATCGTCCGTTTTGTTTCTCTGCAGTATGATCGTGGCTGCTTCCAACGCCGCAATGAATGGATGGTCGACCACGCTGGCCGTGTGATCGCCGTGTTCAACGGCGAGAAGGGCGGTACGAAAAATACGATTGATTATGCTGATCGGCAGAATGTCCCCGTAATCTATATTCCATAAAATCCGCACTTACAGAAACACCTCGCAGCCATTGTGACTGCGAGGTGTCATTCTTCCTATTTTATTATTGAGTCATCTTGTAAAGCACTTTTTCAAGGCAGTCTCTACTATTCCTCAAATCTACAGTCTGATTGCTGCCGGGAGCTGTTATCGTAGACGCGTACCTGTAAGTGTTAATGTAAGTGTTGTATAGATGCTTTTCATAATCTCCGGCTGGTGCCGATGATGTGCTAGACGGCTGCGACCAAGACCATCCACCAATCGCAGCATATACGAAACTATCGATAACGATTCCGGATAGGTGATAGCTACTGAAGAAACTATCTCGAATATACCGCATGTGTTTGCATGTATCAAACAGGAGTCCATAATCTGAATTGTTTTTGCTACGCATGGCCTCTTGCTCCGCTTTTGGATTGGTAGAACGCCAATTTCCTCCCATATTTGTGTCTGGGTATTGGTATGTTACATTTTCATACCAATCCGAACTGACGAATGCAGGTAACACCTCAAATTTTATCCCATCGGTAAACGAGATCTCTACTACTTGACCATCGGCGCGTACATCCGTTCGAGGGTACGACGTTTGAATTGCGCTCTTAACTACTTGAAGGAGACGCAACTGGCCGTTTCCCTTGTAAATATCAAACCGGTCATATTCTGATTTCGGAAGCTCTACCAGCATGTCAATATCACTGGTATCAACTGCTGTTCCACGGCCATAAGATCCAACGTATAAGCTATGGGAGGTTTCGCTCGTTGAATTCCAGAACTCTCTATTAACTGCCTTTGTAATTGTTTTATATCTGGTGGAAATAATCATCCTTGTATCCATCGGGATTATTTCACCGTGCTTTGATACATGATAACTCATTTTTTCCCTCCTTTTTGCAATGCCGGGGGAAGGTATGAATCAATTTCTTCCTCCGAAAAGGTGTTATCTTCAGTGACCTGCAGGGCATCTTTCGCCATATCTACAGCTTGATCAGTTGTCGTGGGTACAGCCATGTATATCTCATTTGCTTTATCCATCAATTTACGGTATCCTTCTTCCAGCTCAGATACTGATTTTTCCTTCAACTTAATGGATGTTAGCAGGCATGTAATTTCATTACGCACAATCAGTAGCTTGTTTGCTGCTTCCTTGTGCGCCTTAGCCAGTGTATTCAAATCAAACGACTTGAAGTATGCCGCAATGAATACTGTGACAAAGGATAAAACGGCTGATGCGATTTTTATCCAAAGCTGATCGGCAAAAATGGTGGATAGAATGCCGACTGACGTCAGAGATGTACAGGCGATGTTCACAGTTTCCATCTGTTTAAACTGCTTTTGATAAATATCTGCTTGTTTCTCTTGAATCTTATGCGACCATACAGCACGAGCAAACATGTCGCGAGCAGCGTCTTCTAAAACGGAATATTGTTCTTCCATTCAGTGCCTCCTACACTATATTATTTTGTGCTGCCATTACGCAGCAATAACAACCGCGTTTTCTTTTACTTTGTTGATCGCGGCTAACAACGCTGCACGTGTACGGGCATCAAAGAGCTTTACAAAGCTGATCGGCTTGTCAAATGGCGGATTCTGCAGCTCGGTAACATTCTCCATATACCCATTCTGCTCGATGTGGTTAATGATCTTATGCACAAAAGAGATCTGCTTCTGGTTCAGCGACTGGTCGTTTATGAACTGCGAAAAAGCCTGCATTGCTGCTTCGTGATCCAGCTTGGCGATTTTACGGATCAGCAAACCAAACGGCGTATCACCATATTCTCTTTCGTAGTCTTCCTTGCTGCCCAATTCGCTTGTCAGCACATGCTCCAGCTCGCGGTAATCCGCAGCAGAGAGGGGGATGTTGTGTGTTAGCTTATAGATGGCAAGCGCATTTCCATTTTCGTTGACGTAGCGATTGACCTTGGCACGATAGTCTTCGAAATCGTACCCCGGCTCCATCGGGTCGCCTTCTTTCTGATCTATAATCGGGTCAGATAACCGAGTTATAATCGGCTTTCGAGGGTCAACGTCATTCAGAAACTTTATCAGCTCACGGAGCTCCTTCCGCACCCGCTCATACAGCAGAACATCGTTCGCATTCCAGAAAGCGTCTGTGTTGACCTCCTTGATGATCGGCAGTTTTGCTTTAACCTGTGGGATGCTGACCTTACGCTCCAGCAGCGTTCCAATATCGCGGAGCTGTTTCTGTGCATTCTTAAGCGAGGGCATCTGCTCTATCTGGGCAATCACCAGACCGTACATGAAGTTATCGAAGCGCTTTGCAAATTCGTCGTTGTCATCCAAGTGAACGATTGGCGCAATCTGCTGCATAAGTTCACCCTTGTCGCCTTCACTAATGTAGTTGAAAGCCCCGGGTTTCTTATACTTTTCAACGCTTTGTATGTGCAGCCGCACGGCGATGAGATCGGTGTTCAGCGCCAATACCTGAGAGTAGCATGTCTCTACAAGCTCGGATCTCCAGCTCTGATAGTCGTCTCCGGCAAACGCACTTTCCTGAAGCGCCACCGCAATGCGGATCTGCTTCCCAAATATGTTCTCCGACAGCGTCTTCGTCTCGCGGGACTCAAAGCCCTCTTTGTGAGCGCGGAAGTATTCAAAGTTTCCGCAATAGTCAAAGATGAGGAACCGTCTCTTTGCCGTGTATTCGCCGTCAATCTGATCGATGCAGGTGAGCTCCTTACTGAGACGAGTACCACGTCCGATCATCTGCCAGAATTTCGTCTTTGACCGCACCTTTTTAAAGAATACGAGGTTGACGCACTCCGGCACATCGATGCCGGTATCCATCATATCCACAGAAACTGCTATGATCGGGTCTTTCTCTGGAATTTTGAAATCGTCAATGATCGTCTGCGCGTATGTATCATCGCAGATAACACGCTGTGCAAATGTGCCACGGTATTTGGGGTACAGCTTATTAAACCGCTCCAGAATGAACTCTGCATGGCGCTTGTTCTGGGCGAAGATGATGGTTTTACCCAGTCTGTCACCGCCAGCAACACGGATGCCGCGCTCCATCAAATCCTGAAGTACAGTGTCAACGGTTGTCTCATTGAAAACGAACTTGTTCAGCTGTGCTGACGGAATGAAGTCGGGCATCAGACCGTCCTCAATAAAGTCCTCTTCATACCGTTCCTTGTCCTCATCGGAAAGGTCGTCGTATGTGATACCTTCCTCTAAGAACTTTGTCTTTACCTCGTAGTTATAGTAGGGCACGAGCACATGATCCTGATAGACTGCCGTCTCGTAGTCGTATGCATACGTCGGTACGCCGTGCTCCATTTCGAAGAAATCGTATGTATTGCGATCAACGTCCGTTTTGGGTGTTGCGGTCAGGCCGACCATGATCGCATCGAAATACTCGAAAATCGCGCGGTACTTTTTGAATATGCTGCGGTGGCTCTCGTCGATGATGATGAGGTCAAAGTGGGCGGGGGTAAACATGCGCTGCCCATCTTTCGCCTTCATATCGTCTATGGCGTTCAGCATTGTCGGGTATGTCGAGAATACGATCCGTGCGCTCCGGTCGTCCTTATTAGAGCACAGATTGCAAAGAGACATATCCGGCAGATAGTTCTTGAAATCGTCCTTTGCCTGTTTCACCAGCGCCGTGCGATCAGCCAAGAACAGAATGTTGGTGACGTATTTGCCACGACTGAGCACATCGGTAAGGCTTGACGCGGTTCTGGTTTTACCCGTTCCCGTTGCCATGACCAGCAGGTGCTTTCTAAACCCTTGTCCGATATGCTCGCATACAGCACGGATGGCTTCCTTTTGGTAGTAGCGGTCTGTGATCCTGTCATCGATCGGAATGGTCATCAGATCTTTCCTCTCGGTACGACGGTTCATCAGCTTCTGCAGATCGTCTTTGCTGAATATGCCGCTGACTTTACGCTGTGGGCTGCTCTGATCGTCCCAGAAGTAGGTTTCAAAACCATTGGTCGTGAACATTATGGGGCGACGTCCGAATTTTCTCTCCAGACAGTCAGCATACAGCACGGCTTGCTTGCGGCCTATGTTCGGGTCTTTGCTGGATCTTTTGGCCTCCACCACTGCGAGGGGCAGGCCGTCTTTCCCGAACAGCACATAATCCACATATCCCATCTGTCCCAGCACACCAGCCATGCCTTCGACGGGGTACTCTTCCTGAACGTCAGCGTCTGCTCCGGAGAATTTCCAGCCCATCTGCTTCATGTCCACATCGATATAGATTTTGCGGGTCTTAAACTCGGAAAGGTCTGCTGCGACAAAGGTGCGCTCCTGCTGGTGCTGCTCCTTTGTTGCGGTGATCTGCTCGGACATCTGCTCGATCTTTTTACGCAAAGCCTCAATCTCTGCGTCCTTCTCACCGAGCAGACTCTCTTGCTCTTTTATTTTCTTGGTGTCAACGACGACCTTTTCAGTCGGAATCAGTGCCTCATCGAACTGCCGCTCTTCATAGTCGGCACCATAGCAATAGTCCACCCACTGGATAAACTCAAAGAGTCCCTGCAGGGAAGCGAGGGCGTCGCTGGCCTGTACGCTTCGCTCCGTGTGAACGGCCAGATTGCCCAACTTAATGATAAACGGCAGTTTGCCCCATGTGTTGTAGTCCACTGCAAAACGGAAGGTCGGCTCATGAATGAGCGCCTGCAGATTATCTTTATAAGGCATCTGCATCGTCTTATCAGCCGAATACACCCATTTGACCGCTAACTCCAGAGCTTTTCTGCTGCCGACGGCGCACATTGCAGGCGCGGAAGCATACACCTTTTCCGCTTCGATCGCAGCCGAGGCAAATAGCGCGTACTCCTTTTTATCTTTTAGAAATCCGAAGTTCGACATGTAATCCACTCCTGTCTGTATGCATTCTCTGCCGCTTGGCAGTATCTAAAGCTCAAAGAGCTGTAATATTTTGATTTGTCGGTCTGTTCGACGAAGGCCGCGAACTGTTCTTGTAGCGCCATTGGGGGGATGCAAATCAATAGTGGAGCTATGTCCTTATTGTTGATCTGCGGGACAGACGATCCATTGTTTAATGTGCCAAGATCAACGGTGTTAAAATACGCCATCAGATACTGCGGCGTTAATCTTCTGCCAGCAGTTACGCCCATGACGTTTAGATCCGCACAAATAGGAAGCCTCGTGAGGCGCTTCTTGTTTGTGCCGATCGCCCCACCTCTTTTGGGGAATACCACCGTTCCTACCGGAAATACACCTGCGCCAGCAGTCTGCTCCGAAACAAATCTTGATGATGTTGTGATATACTGCTCGTTTCCGGGATAATTCATGTCACCGACTTTTACATACGGTATTGCCCCGCCTTCGTTTTCTTTATCAGCAGGCAGAGACGTTCCGCTTTTCAGAGTGCAACATGCGCCGATGGTTGTTTGTTGCCAAGCATAGGGGTTGGCTGTTTGATCACCAAACAGTTCGATAAATCGGGATTTCACCAGCTCGTCTAGCTTTTGGAGTTGCTGCCGGCGAGCAGAAACAATTGCTTCCAGCTTTTCTAACGTGGCAACAATTTCTTTTTGACGATCTGCTGGCACTAAGTTGAACTCTTCGTTTTTATAATCTCGGAAATAGATATGTGGAATTGTTGCCCCTGAGAAATACTTTTCTAAATGCATGTACCTGACGACATAGCCAAGGTATTCCGGCAGCACATTCCTTTTTGGTAGAAGATACTGCATTGTGCCAATGACCGATGATTTCGCAGGAAGTAGTACGGTTCTACCTATCCCTGCACCATCTTTTACAACTGCCACATATGGTAGTTCCTGATGGTAAAAATCAACACTTCCAATGTAACCAGATGCTCCATAAACCGCGTAATCTCCGTTCTTCCCCTCAACATCCGATTGCTTTAGATTTGATGAACCCCGCTCACAGACATCTTCAAGTTTTACTTTCATCCCTTCATCCCCACAAATCCGAATTTGCGAGTGCCTCCTTCCTCATTCACCGAGCAGGGCACGTAATGCCTTTGTTTCCGCATTAATTTGCTCATTCAGCTTTTCCAGTTCGTCAAGTATTTCACTCGTAGGAGGATACTCAACAGCCACATACTCGGTCTTTTTGTACTTGTTAATAGAGAGGTCATATCCATTGTCTACGATCTCCTGTTTCGGTACGAAGAAGCTCTGCTCGGTGCGCTCGCGTGCGGTTTCCTGCTCCAAGTGGCGGAATCTCTGAATGATATCGGGGATATCGTTATCCGCAATCTCGGAACGCTTGTCGTCGAGGCTGAAGCCGTCGGCCTTCATGTCATAGAACCATACTTTGTCGGTACCGCCCGCGCCGGTCTTTGTGAATACCAGCACAGCGGTGGAAACGCCTGCATATGGCTTGAATACGCCGGAAGGCATTGAGATCACGGCACGGAGCTGGTGGTTCTCAACGAGCTCTTTGCGAATGGATTTATGTGCCGAGGACGATCCGAACAATACACCATCCGGAACGATACAGGCGCACTGGCCGCCTTTTTTCAGCATCCGCAGGAACAAAGCAAGAAACAGAAGCTCGGTTTTCTTCGTGTTTGTTACTGCTTTCAGATTATCGTGGATGCTCTCTGCGTCGATCGTTCCCTTGAACGGGGGATTTGCCAAGCACATCGTGAAGCGATCGGAAATCTGATTCTGCTTCGATACGCTATCCTTATAATCAATCTCCGGATTGCTGATAGAGTGCAGCATGAGGTTCATAGCAGAAATGCGGAGCATGGTGTAGTCCGTATCAAACCCCGTAAATGCGGGGCCTGCAAAATGCTGCCATTGCTCGGAGGTCATGGTATCCTCATAGTTGCGACGGATGTACTCCGACGCAGAAACCAAGAAGCCAGCCGTTCCGCATGCTGGATCGCAAATAGTATCATCCGGTGTTGGCTGCAGCAACTCGACCATCATCTCTCGGATATGTTTCGGAGTGCGGAACTGCCCGTTCTGGCCTGCTGTAGCCAGCTTGCCAAGCATGTACTCATACAGGTCGCCCTGCATATCCAACTCTGCAATATCATGTTCGTAAAGGTCGTCCAGCCCCGTGATTATTTTCTGAAGCAGCTGTGGGGTGGGGATGATGAACATCGCATTGCTCATATACCTTGCAAAAGCGGTCGTGCTTTCGTCTGCTTTGCTGGGCTCGTCTTCGATCTCTACAAGCTCACCCCTTTCGTTAAAATCAGGGAGACGACCGTACTTCATGCTTTTAATCGCAGGAAATACCCGCTGGGAGATCACGTCGAAAATCTGGCGCGGATCATCGTTTTTGAACTTGCTCCAACGCATTGATTGCCCGACGGGAGACTGGGGGAAAATCTTTGCCATCTTTTCGCCGGTCATCGTTTCAAATTCTTCGGTCTCCAGTTCCTTTTCGTCGAGGGAACGGATGAACATGAGATATGTAAGCTGCTCGATAACAGTCAGCGGATTTGCTATGCCGCCAGCCCAAATGTCTGTCCAGATCTTATCGACCTTATTTTTAACTGCTCCTGTAATCATTCCGCGTTTCCTCCGACAATATTGTTAATGTGTTCTTTGTACTGATCGATTACGTTGGGCGGGGAGATGACCTGCATTCTGTTTCCGAACTGTGCCAGCCATCCGAAAAAGGGAGGGCTAATCTGCACATGCACCGTTGCCGCGCAGGTGGTCTCGTTCACGGACATCATTGGTGTGTCTTCGCCAAATTTATCAAACACGGGGCCGATAAGCTGCTTGTTGAACTGTATAACAACGTCCTCCAGCTCGCCGCTGAACATTTTGAAAACCTGCTCCGTATATTCTGCCACGCCATCAATCCGAGCTACTGCTTCATTCGACATCACCGATTCTTCTACAACGGTAAGGTGATCTATGCGATCCATGCGATAGTTGGCGGTGCTGTCCGGATGTTTGGTGCTGTATGCCATCAGATAGTAGTTGTCCTCATTGAAGATAAGCGCGACCGGCTCCACGTAGTAGCGCTTCTTGCTGCCATCGCTGGCGGTCACATATACGCGCTCCGCCTTTTCATTCAAATGGAAGTAATTGAATTCGATCTTCTTCCTGCGAATGATGGCATCCTCAATGCCGTCCACCGTGTAGAGAATGGCCTCGTTGGTGTGCTTCCGGGTGTTGAAGCATACCATGTTTTCCTTTAGCAGTTCAGCTTGATGTGATCCACCGAGAGCGACAACCTTTTCTATCAGCTCGACTGTTTTTTTCTCTGTGATAAAGCTGGCCGCTTGTACCGCATCAATCAGTATTTTTATCTCCGGCACGGTGAGCTCATGCTCCGGAACATAGTAGAACTTTTCCTTATCCTTCAGGTAGCTCATGATCTCGAAGCCATTTTCCTGCATTACTTCGATATCCAAACTCAGCGTCCTGACATTACTGGAAATGCCCATCTCATTCAGCCGTCTGCAGAGCTCGACGCGTGAGATGGGATGTGCTTCATCCGTCTCTTTACGCAGCAGCTCATAAAGCTTTAGCAGCTTGATTTTTTGCATATTGGCAGCCATGCTGTGCCTCCTCTTTGAAATGGGTATAATAATACTAATTAAGTATAATACAAAACTTCCGATTTTTCAAGGCTTGCGCGTAATTATATCATTACTCGAACTGGATTTTTCGCAAACATCAGGTTCAAGTCCCATACCCTAAACACATTTAGTAGTTGCTTGCAGAGCAAAGAAATTCTATTTGTACAACAGCGATTTCGGTATTCTTTTGCTGCTGAACGCAAAAAACGGGCTTCGGAGTAGCCAATCGACCGCTCCAAAGCCCGTTTTTTCTATTATTAGCCCTGTATTTTGCCCTGAAAGCAAGAAGAAACCTCTCTTGTCTTGGTAGACAAAAGAGGTTTCTTTTATGGTTGCGGAGACAGGACTTTAACCTGCGACCTCCGGGTTATGAGCCCGACGAGCTACCAACTGCTCTACTCTGCAATATAAAACAACAGCAAGCAAACCGTCTAACAATTGTCTAACACTATTATTATTTAGCGATTTATCGCACCGCACGAACCGTTTATTAATTGCGTTATATAGGTAAAATCACGGTTCTACACTGCATGGAATCAAATGACACTGTTTGATATTCGCGTCACAACCACTGTTAACTGGCTCGGAGCACCGCGCTGCCTGCGGCAGATGAAGCGGTGCTCTAGCAGGAAGAAACAACGAGCATTGCGAAGCGCTCCAAGCGAGCAAGGCGACTATGTTTCTGACCGAAAGGGTCGTTGGTTCGAGTCCAACAGGAGGAGCCAAAAAGCACTTGCATTTGCAAGTGCTTTTTCAATTAAGCGCACCTTCGGTGTATGAAAAATGAAGTCGCTTCGCTTATAAAGTGCGGTCAAACCGCATGAAAATTAAAAGCGCGCTTTACCTCGTGCGAGCATAGCGAACGCTTCATGACAACGAAGTTGTCGCTTCATGTTTGCGGAGCAAACACTTCATTTATTAAAAAATCATTGTACTAAGTGAATTTTATTTAACTAACAGAGCAGGAAGACATCGGTCTTCCTGTTCTTTTTTACTTTACCTACTGACCCAAACCAACTACTCTGCCACACACTGCCGCACCAATGTGAACATCGACTGATTCTGTATATAAAAACGTAACTAATTGGTGTATTAATTTTTCTATAAAGCTTTACACTTGATTTTTTTGTGATTTGTGATATTATTATAAAAAAGGAGCGATAATATGAAATTTGCAGAATGTGTAAATAATGTATCTACATTTATTGACTTAAAGAGGCTAGCTAATGAATATGTTATTGATTATAAGCGGTTATCGTATGATGAACTAAAGGCGGCAATGATAAAAACGGCTCCGCAATATTATAATCAAGAAAATGTCTATAATACAATTAAAAGTTTGAAGCTTCATGAAGATGAGAGTGTAAGAACACTTCTCGAAATTATAATTAGAGAAGTATTGCTTAATGAAGATAATTTTTCCTTGTGCCAAAAGGATTTAGAAGATGAAGTAATACTTTATGAACAATCAATTTTGGATAGGGAAAATGAAGAGGAAGAGCTGTTCGAAAAGGAAAACATAAAATTGTTATCTTATGTTATAGATGCGGCATGGGAAAATAATCTAGCCATTTCTGCAGATGAACAAAATTTAATATATAAGCTGAAGAAGAAATTACAAATATTAGATGATGAATATGAATTAATTCAGGCACATAGAGGGATATTTCCGAAGCATGGAAATGTGTTGCATACTCGTGATGAGATTGGTGCAGTACGTAAACTTCTTCAACAGAGGGGAATTCTTTTTGTGGTCAGAGATTCTCAGGGAACAGATTATGATATATTACCTGAGGAAATAGCGGATGTTATACGTACTTATTATAATGTTGATATTAAAAAGTTTTCATACGAAAAGTTACTTGAAAGTAAATATGTTAAGAAAAAAGCGTATTTAATTGACATTTTGCAGAAAGCGAGTGTTGAATTAGGAAAGAATGAAACAATAGAATCCTTATCTTACAAGGTTATGAGACATATAAAGGCGCATAATTTAATAGGAGGGTTCACAGCAAGAGACGGACTTAACGGGACTGACCTAGTGAAATGGTGTAATGATATAGGCGTTTCATGCAGGGGTTCAAAAAATGAACTGATTGATAGAATAGTTGCCTATTACGATGATATTCAGAAAATCGAAGTTACGGAGGATGATGAGAGGGCGCTCTATTACGAGTTTTATGAGGATTTAGCATCGCGCAATTTGGATAAGTTGCGTAAACAAGGCATTATTGATAAAGACCTTGAATGTGAACACAAATTTGAGGAAGCAACAAATTACTTATTTGAAAAGATTTTGAAGAATAAGCCGCTGATGCTTAAAGGAACAGAACATGCTGATGGAATGCTGTCGTTTGGAAATAAACTTATACTTTGGGATAATAAATCAAAAGAAACGCCCGTTAAGCTGAGTGATCATATAAAACAGTTTGACAGATATATAAAGGGCGAAGAGAAAAGTATACCTGTTTTTATAGTTATTGGACCGGACTTTACCGATGATTCGCCCAAAGAGTGTCTGAAATATTCAATGAGCAATGATACAAACATTCTTTTGATTACTGCATCAGAATTAAAAATGGTCGCAGAAAAATGGAAAGAAAATCATTGTGATGATGACGAGGTATTTCCGCTGGGATATTTTAAACAATCCGGACGCTTTGATATTTCACTTATTTCATTCAGTTAAAACTTTAGATATAGTAAAAATGAGGCTGATTATCAGCCTCATTTTTCATTCCTCCACATACCAATACGACCGCATGCCGGACATATATACTCTTCCGTTCTTCGGCACTTGCCGTATGGCGTTGAAAACATTGTAGTAGTCGCCCGCGCCCATGCTTGTGCAGATCATGCCGAACATGGTCAGGAATATAAACTTCGGGAAAATCATGCCGATAACATAGGGGACGATGCCGAAAATTAAGTTCGGGAGCATCGACATGAATATGAACCTGTCCTTGCTCATCGTCTCCGTGCCTATAACAAACAGCATGCCCTGCTTGAGATTTGTGTAAAGATACACGTCTTTTTTGAAGCAGAGGGCGTGGAGCAGCTCGTGCGGGAAGATTATCACTATAGAGCCAAGGAGCGCCGCAAACCAGGTGATTGTCGCGGATTTTGGTTCTGCAACGGGAACAATTCTGAAGAACGCCGCCGCGCCGAGAATGACGAGTATTATGCAGGCGACGGTGTTCGCGATAACGGACAATTTTTTCATGCTGTCCGCCTCTTTGAATTCCACCGCGCCGGGCTTGTGCTCCGCCTGCGGCAGACTGTTTGGATCGAGGTTGAATTTGCCCATGTAGTGAAGCTTCATGTCAGCTGCCCTTTCTCATTTTTTCGATAGTTTCTTTTATTCTTGTCGGAGCCTCGGCGGGGTCGTCAATGTCCATAACCGCCTTTTCCATCGGGCACATGTCGTCTTTTTTGCGGTTTATTATATATTCGACCTCTTCGCCGCAGGAATATTTTATCCCGTGCCCGTCAAGAATCTTTTTGGTGCTCCGGCTCATAACTACGGCATATATTTCGCCGACGCCGAGCAATACGAACAGCATCGCCGCCGCTTTGCCGACCGTTTTATCTGCGGCGGAATATCCGCGGACATCAATATTGCTGTCTAAAAGCTCAATGAGCGGCGCGACTCCGCGCTTTTCGCTCGTGTGTATGTCATCGCCTCTGCAAATGACGCAGGTGTATCCCTCGCCTGTAAGAAGCTGTTTTGCGTGTTCAATATCGGTCATGCTTTCCACCGCCTTGTAAATTCCCTGTGTAAAAGATTATACTATAAACGCACCGGCTTTTTCAATCGGCAATGGACAAAAAGCGCGGGTTGTGCTATCATAATGAAAACGCTTTCGGAGGAAATGCATGGACTGCAAATATATTTTTCTTGATATAGACGGAACGCTTGTCGACTTTCAGGGCAAGCTCGCCGACTCAGCGCTCAAGGCGCTGAAAACCGCAAAATCAAACGGACATAAGCTCTTCGTCTGCACTGGCAGACAGCGTTCGCAGATATATCCGTGGCTTCTCGAAAAGGTGGATTTCGACGGCGCGGTATGCTCGTCTGGCGCATATGTTATGGCAGACGGTGAGTGCATAGCTCAGCACTGCTTTTCAAAAGAATATATAACCTTTCTTTCGGATTATTTCACCGCCGCGCACACTCCGTACTGCGTGCAGACAGAGCATACGCTGATGCTCGAAAAGTGGTGCGGGGACGCGATAGTTGAGCATTATCTCGCCGACGGCATCGACCGCGGCAAGATAGATTCGCTCTTCGGCATGACAAAAATAGTCGAGAGCGTGCCTGAACTTACGGTTGCCGAAAAGCTCATATATTACGGAGCGCCGAAAGGGCTTTCCGATGTTGCCGCTGACCTCGGGGACAGGTTCAGCGTCGTGCGATACAGCTTCGGCAACATGGGCGACCGCTGCGGCGAGGTGACAGACAGCAGATACACCAAAGCCACCGGCATGGCGGAGATACTGCGCCGCTTTGACGCGCCTCAGAGCGCGACAATAGCCTTCGGCGACGGCGACAACGATCTTGAGATGATGGACTTCGCCTCTTTCGGAGTCGCCATGGGCAACGGAACTCCGGCTCTGCGCGCGGCCGCCGATATGGTGACCGACGATATAAATTCAAACGGACTCTATAACGCGTTCAAAAAGCTCGGATTGATATAAAAAATTAAGCCGCCCGGCTGTATTTATTACAGTCGGGCGGCTTTTGCTTGTTTGTTTTATCAGTTGTCCTCGTCGAAATGATCGATTTCGTTTTCGCTGTCTAACTCGTCGCCGTCATCGTCAATGATGCTCAGCTCCTGTTCGAGTCTCTCGCGAAACTCAATGAAAACCTCGTCGTATTCCGGCTCGTTGCCGGTCACATAGGTGTATTCGTCGGTCTCCTCGTCGTATTCGATCTTCATCACGGCGAACTGCATGTCGCCCGATTCGATGTTCTCAACGGGCAGGAGAATGACATAATTTTCGCCCTTGTGCTCGACTATGTCGACTACCGACATCTCAACCTCGTTGCCCTCGTCGTCAACGAGAGTAACGTAGCTGTCCTCGGCGCAGGAATCCTCCTCGCCGTCGGGATAAAAATCAAGAATGTTGTTGTCCTCAGCCATAATTAACTCCTTTTACACATTGAATCTGAACAGCACGACATCGCCGTCGTTCATGACATATTCCTTGCCCTCGCTGCGGACAAGACCCTTTTCCTTTGCGGCGGTCAGCGAACCGCAGGCGATGAGATCGTCGAAGCTTATGACCTCGGCGCGTATGAATCCGCGCTCAAAGTCGGAGTGAATCTTTCCTGCCGCCTGGGGAGCCTTTGTGCCGCGGGTTATTGTCCAGGCTCTGACCTCGGGCTTGCCGGCGGTCAGATATGAGATAAGACCGAGCAGGTGATAGCTGCGCTGAACGAGCAGATCGAGTCCGCCTTTCTCGATTCCGAGATCGGTCAGGAACATCTCGCGCTCCTCTTTTTCGAGCGAGGCTATCTCAGCCTCAAGCTCCGCGCAGATCGGCAGAACCTCCGAACCCTCTGCGGCGGCTATTTCTTTGACCGCGAGATAGTGGCGGTTTGTATCAATATTGTTTGCAAAATCGTTTTCACTCATGTTGCAGGCATATATTACCGGCTTCGCGGTGAGCAGGGCGATCTGAGCTAAAAATTCGCGCTCGTTCTCGTCGCACTCGACATTTCTCGCGGGCACCTCGCTCTCAAGCTCGCTCTTGAGCCTCTTGAGGAACTCGAGCTCGGCGGCTGCGGATTTATCGTTTCTCGCCTGCTTTGCGACCCTGTCTATCCTGCGCTCGACCATCTCGAGGTCGGAGAGGATGAGTTCGAGGTTTATCGTCTCGATGTCTCTCTTCGGGTCGATAGTCGCGTCAACATGGACAATGTCGTCGTCCTCGAAGCAGCGAACAACATGTATTATCGCGTCGACCTCTCTTATGTGCGAGAGGAACTTGTTGCCGAGACCTTCGCCTCTCGATGCGCCGCGCACAAGACCCGCTATGTCAACGAATTCAATTGTCGCGGGGGTTATCTTGTCCGGGTGATACATCTCGGCGAGCTTGTCCAACCGCTCGTCTGGCACTGCGACCACGCCGACATTCGGCTCGATGGTGCAGAAC
>ULTL01065926.1_pt1 | contig 16051 bp, 9 predicted proteins | sample 1957531 | NCBI WGS metagenome assembly ULTL01 (sample SAMEA4835732, study PRJEB28245) | human gut metagenome | biome: gut microbiome; material: fecal sample | place: Denmark | collected 2008 | reverse complement strand
CAGTGGCAGAGAACCAGTCAAACTTAAACACGGCGGCATACGCTGTCGCTTCGCTGACCACTGGCGGCATACGGGCAACCAGTTTATCGAGGTACGGCACCGGAATGTTGATCACCCACTCATACAGCGCACCGCCTGAAGCGAACAGGGCTTTAAACGGCGGGATACTCCACAGCGTTACGGTGGCGGTCAGGAACAGGAACGGTGTCCAGGCGCGCAGCACCTGACCTGCCGTGTAACCGGTGTGAGCCAGCGTCATATCAACCTGTGACGCCCCTAAGTCACCGAAGCGGAATACGCGAACTGGTTGCCAGCGTTTGAGGAACAGTGTCAGACAGAGCAGCGATACCAGCGAAGAGATAATGTCTGGCAGTTCCGGCCCAATAAAGTTAGAGCTGAGGTATTGAGCGATGGCAAATGAGCCGCCCGCAACCACGACCGCAGGCCAGGTTTCTTTGATACCGCGCCAGCCGTCCATAATCGCCATGATCCAGAACAGCACGATAATGGTCATAAACGGCAGCTGACGCCCCACCATCTGACCAATCTCAAAGCTGTCGATGCCTGTTACCTGCCCGGCGACCAGAATCGGAATACCCATCGCACCAAATGCCACTGGCGCGGTGTTAACAATCAGGCACAGCCCGGCGGCGTACAGTGGTTTAAAGCCCAGACCGACCAGCAATGCGGCGGTAATTGCTACCGGTGCGCCAAAGCCTGCGGCTCCTTCAAGGAAAGCGCCGAAACAGAAACCGACGATCAGCATTTGCAGGCGCTGGTCAGGGGTTATCGAAAGAATAGACGAGCGAATGATGTCAAACTGCCCGGTTTTCACCGAGATCTTATAGACGAACACCGCTGCAATAATGATCCACGCGATGGGCCACAACCCGTAGAAGAAGCCATAAACCACCGAGGCCAGCGCGTTAGCGACCGGCATTTTATAGAACAGCAAAGCCACGGCAAGGGCGATTGCCACCGTCCATGAGGCGGCGACGTATCCTTTCAGTTTGAGCTTAATCAGCGCAAAGAAGAAAAACAGGATGGGAAGCGATGCTATCAGGCTGGAAAGCCAGATATTCCCGGCGGGATCGTAGTTTTGTTGCCAGAGATTCATTGCAGGTCTCCTGGAGTCCACGCACATCGTGTAATGAGTCTGTTGCCCATCTCCTTGTCACACGTTGTGTAAAAGTGGTACTGCCAATTGTGTTGTGTAGGGGTAATGACAATGAATGGTTAACTAAATGTTATGTGTTGGCAACATTGATGTGAGTTTTAATTGGGGAATTGTGAACCAGAGGTCAGATAAGCGAAGAATTGGTAGGGCCAATTCTGGGAGAGAGGTAATAAAGAAAAGGGCAATTCCCATCAGAGAATTGCCCTCAGATTGTTGATCTGGTGCGCCTTATCTTGCCGGATGCGGCGTGAACGCCTTATCCGGCCTACAGGAATGTGCTGAATCACCCCGTAGGCCTGATAAGCGTAGCGCATCAGGCAATGTGGCGTTTACCCATTCGTTAATGGATCATTACCACTGAATACCGGCACCGAGTGCGGCGGAGTATTCACCCTGGCTATTGGTACTACCTTGTAATTTGTAGACCCAACGACCATTGGCGCTCACCATCGACACACCTAAAGCAACAGCCGATTCACCGTTGTAAGTACCGCCACCAATAGACGCCATGCTGGCACCCGGCGTGTAAGCCTGCGGCAGACCGGTCATTGCCATTGCAGAAGCGATACCACCACTCAGCTTGCTTTCGGTTTTGGACAGTTTGTTATCCATCTCAACCATGCGCTGATCGGTGTATTGCTTCGTTTCCTGCACACTTTGCTTCAACTGCGCATAGTTCACCGCGTCGTTGTTATTCACGCCAGCAGAAACGTTGCTGATGCGAGTCGTACCGCCGTTACCACCACCGAGAGTGATGTTGCTGTAGTCGATAGAGCCATCAGCTTTGGTGTCGTAGCGAACGCCGCCTGCTTCAGAAGACTTCAGTTGCGAAACGTTAACCGCATCGGTGGCATTAACACCGGCAGCAACGTTGGTGATACGGCGCTGGTTGGTAGAAGAACCCACAGAGATCGTATTTTCTTCGTCTGCTACGGAACCCGTGCCCAGTGCGACGCTGTTGTCAGCGGCAGCAATGGAACCAGAACCAATCGCAACACTGTCTTTACCCTGCGCGTTGGCGTCTGCGCCATCGGTGTTGGTCTTGAAGTACTTAGTGCTACCGGTGGTTACGATATCGCCAATGCCGTTTTCGATATTGGTCACGCGAGTATCCAGATTAGTGACCTGAGTGTTCAGGTTAGTAATGCTCTGGGTATTCTGGGAAACCTGCGCGTCCGTTACTTTCAACTGACCCACGTTAACCGCATCGGTATCCGCCGAACCTGCTGCGACGTTGGTGATCTGACGTTGACCGTCTTCACTGCCGACAGAGAACTCACCCACAGAGTTCTGCGGTGCATCCATGTTGTAGGCAGTGTAGTTGGTCTGCGCACCACGGGTAGTCTGAGAACCATTACCCATTGCAATGCTGTCGGCATGATTTGCGCGTGCGTTAGAACCGATAGCAATACCGTTGATCGCATCAGCCAGAACTAAAGTGTTCAGGCCGATACCAATACCCGCATTACCATTAACGATGGTTTTCGCGCCCATTGCCAGCGAGTCTTCACCGACTGCCAGTGAGTCTTCAGCCGTTGAGTTGGCGTGATAGTATTTGGTTGGTGTGGTTGCTACTGCACCAATGGCGTTTTGCAACTGGCGAACAGTAACAGCGTCATGGGCTTCAGAACCATCCGCGACGTTGATGATTTGACGATATTTACCATCATCACCGATCGACAACGCGCCAAGCAGTTCGCCATCCGTGGTGTCATAACCGATCTCGACCCCATTTTCCGTAACGCGGGTATTACGGGAGCCTTTCACAATCAAACGGCTGGAGACGGATTCGCTACCCAGCGCAATACTCGTCTCAACGATGCTGTTGCTGCCATGACCGATTGCCACGCTGCTATCGCCTTTGGCAACAGTGTTATACCCCACAGCGGTAGAGCCAATACCTGCTGCGCTGGCATCGTTGAACGCTAAGCCGCTGTCGTTGGTACGTACATAGTTAATACCTGCACCGTTATCTCCGATGTAGTTTTTACTGGTGTCACCGGCAAGCTGATTGATGATTTCGCTGTTCTGCTGGATCATCATGTTGGTTGCATTCAACTGAGAACCGTTGATAGCGTCGGTGCTATCTTCACCAATGTTACCATCAGCAACGTTTGTGATAATGCTGGCCTTGCCGTCATGACTGGCGCTGTAAGCACCTGCGCCGTTATTGGCTGTTGCATCCCACAGCAGAGCGTTATTATCAAGCGCATCCAGGGCTTCACCGACGTTGTTGTAATCGGTATTTGCAATGGTGTAAGTCGGTGCAGTGATAGTTCCGTCAGCGTTGACTTCTGCATCACCACCCAGCGCATCAGCGATGTACTTATTGGTGCTATAGAGCTGTGAGCCATTAATGGCATCGCTACTGGTGGCAGAGACTGCACCGTTAGCGACGTTAGTGATTACACTGGCAGTTTTATCTTTCCCGTGAGCGGCGCTAAATGCACCGTTACCGCCATTGGCTGTCTCATCCCACAGCAGGGCGTCATCCAGCGTGGTATCGATCGCTTCCAGCGCGTCACCGACATTGTCGTAACTGCCGCCCGCTATGGCATAAGTCGGTGTAGTGATACTGCCGTCTGCATTCACCACAGCGTTCCCGCCCAAAGCATCGGCAATGTAGTCACTAACGCCATAAAGTTGCGAACCGTTAATGGCGTCGCTACTGGTGGACGAGACTGCACCGTTTGCAACATCAGTGATTACACTGGGATCATTATTAATGCCGTGTTTGGCGCTGAATTTACCTGCGGTTGCATCCCAGAGTAGGGCGTCGCCGAGTGATGAGCTAAATGATGTGTTAATAGCTGCCAGAGCATCACCGACGTTAGTGTAGTCAGTACCACCAATAGTGTAGGTTGGCCCGGTTAATACGCCTGCATCGCTGATATCAGCACCCCCACCAAGATATGACGTAAATGAATCCGCTACGCCATAAAGTTGTGATCCGTTAATGGCATCGGTGCTGTCAGAAGATACCTTGCCAGCCAGTAAGTTGGTGATCTTGCTGGTGGCTTCGGTGCCGTGCGCGGCGCTGAATGCGCCAGCCGTTTTGTTCCACAGCAGGGAATCGTCCTTAAGGTCGCCAACGGAATCCGTCAGGTTGGTGATGTTGGTGGTGTTGGTCGACACGTTATCGTTGGTGGTTTTGAGCTGGGAGCCATTAACGGCGTCAGTGCTGCCAGCAGTCAGGTCGCCAGCGGTAACATTGGTGATCTTGCTGGTAGCTTCGGTGCCGTGTTTGGCGCTGAATGCTGTGCCATTCCAGAGCAGGGCATCTTTTTCCAGGGTATCAACGTCCGCGTTCAGAGTAGTGATACTGCTAGCGTTTGTAGCTATATCGGCGGTATTAGTCGCAATATCCGTAGTGTTAGTGGCGATATTGGCAGTGTTATCGGCGATATTGGCAGTGTTGGTTGCAATATCCGTGGTGTTAGTGGCGATATTGGCTGTGTTGGTGGCCACATCGTCTTTGGTTTCTTTCAACTGGGAACCGTTAACCGCATCTTTACTGGTGTCTGAAATAGTACCATCTTCAACATTAGTGATTTTGCTGGTGGCTTCGGTGCCGTGTGCGGCACTGAATGCTGTGCCGTTCCACAACAGCGCATCCTGCTGCAGGTCGTACAATTGAGAGCCGTTTACTACATCGGTGCTGGTTGCAGAAACCGTACCTTTAGCAACATTAGTGATTTTGCTGGTGGTATCACTACCGTGTGCGGCGCTGAATGCAGTGCCGTTCCACAACAGAGCATCCTGCTGCAGGTCGTACAATTGAGAGCCGTTTACTACATCGGTGCTGGTGGCGGAAATAGTACCCTTTGCAACGTTAATGATTTTGTTTTGGGCTATGCTGCTCTTTGGGCTGCCATCAGCGTTTTTGACGATATAGCTGGCACTAAATGCTCCCTCGGTTTTGTCCCAGTGCAGAGTGTCATTGTCGATTCCCAAAAGCGCCTCTCCCACATTATTGTAGGTGCCGCTTTTCAGCTTGTAGCTTGGCGCATTTATACTTCCATCTCCATTTACGCCAGCACCAGCCCCGAGTCGGGCTGCGACTGAGGCACTTAATGCATGAAGTTGTGAACCGTTAATGGCCTCAGTACTGCCTGGTAGTATAAGACCGGCAGCCATATTGGTAATTTTGCGTTGTGTTGTGCTGTTCCCTACCGAAACGGTATTGTCTTGCTCTGCGACAGATCCTACACCGAGGGCAACTGCGTTATCACCGTTTGCATTGGATTGACTACCCAAAGCAAGACTGATTATGCCTCCAGCAAAACTATTCTCTCCCAGCGCAACGGAGCCCACACCAGATGCAGTGCTGTTACTACCCAGGGCGATTGAATTGATTTTACTTGCGTTACTGAGTTTTCCCAGTGCAATAGCATTTTCAGCATTGGTCTCACTTAACTCACCTATTGCAAGGCTGGAGTCGCCATATGCCTGACTTGTACTACCCAGCGCAACGGCGTTATCACCAGATGCATTGCTGTTACTACCCAAGGCAATGGCATTCTCCCCAGTGGCCAAGGCCACTTTTCCGAAGGCCTGACTACCTTTGCCCTCCGCTCTTGCGTCCTTGCCTATCGCCGTGGCGTTTTCAGCGAAAGCCTTAGATCCATTCCCCAGCGTAAGGGAATAATCGGCAGTCGATTTAGCTCCACTACCGATTGCTATGGCCCTATTACCGGTTGCGTCAGCTGTTTGTCCTAAAGCAACAGATCTTTCTCCTGTAGCCTGGCTCTTGAAACCTAATGAGGTACTACCTATCCCAGATTGGGCTTCTTGCCCTATTGCAATACTTGATGTTCCTGGTCCTCCTGATGGTGAAGTGTCTACTGATGATGCTTTAGCACCCTGACCAATGGCAATCCAGGTATCGGTCAATGGAGTGCTTTCGCTAGCCCCACCACCATCAAGCGCGGTCGATGCTTGTACTCCAGACGACAACAACCCACCCACAACCAACGCAGAAATTAACAGCTTACTGCGCCCGCTTTTTTTACCACGACTTTTTGCTGTTTCACTGGCAACGGTGTAACTACCTGTTGCCGGATTCCAGATAACTTTAAATATTTTGTTCATTATTGATGCTCTCTATTCCTTGATATAAGCGCAGAAGCTGCATTTATTTTTTGTTTTTCCGCTGTGGAGATTCAGCAGGTTGAAGACGGTCGAACTGAATATTTGCCATGTTGATGGCTAATTTCAGATATTTGAGGTTGTTGGGCGAGACACCTTTTAGCGTCAAATTAATGTCTTGCCATTGACCTGGTAATAATTTCAGGGAGGAGTTCATTGAGGTACTAAATAGCAATTGCTGCCATTTTGCTAATGCGTTGATGTCGGTGGGTTTTTCTCCCCCCCATGTCGCGTAAAAACCCATATTTGATACAGGAACACTTAATAAGTTAACCAGTGAAATACGAATAACGCTGCCGTTTTCTACTGCGTCAATAGACAGTATTTTCCCTGCCAAACCAACAGAACCGTTATTTAAAATGAAGTATTGGGTTTGTGCCGGGTTAAATTCTGTAAAGACAAATTCGTCCTGTTTGTCTTTAACTGCCTTCACCACGCCAGCGAGCGTTTTGGTACTGTTTATGATGGTAGTTTGTTGTTTTTCAAAGTGTTCTATCTTGCGCTTGTCGAGTTCTTGTTGTTTTTCAAGCGCCTCAATTTTGCTTTTTTGTAACTCTTGCTGTGTAACGAGATCGTCGACCTTACTCGCTTTTTCAATATAGTCACACCCTACCAATAAGCAAAGTTGCAATATCATTAACACGCTTAACAGTGTTTTCTTTAGGTTCATAGGATGAATTCCTTTTCATAATCCCGATACAGTTGATAATTACGGCACAATCATTTTTTTTATGAATGATTGGAATGAGGCATATCCGCAAAATAAATTTGTTAGAGAGTTTTTGTATTAATTGGTTGTGCGAATATGTTATTAAATGTCAAACGATTTCAGTTTGTAGCCAATAATATTAATCGCGCGGATTTTAATGATCGGTGTCAATCGATGTCAAATGTTTCACCGGATAAAGGCACAGGGCAGGGAAAGGTAAATATTCAGTTGAGTGATGTTTTATTGTGGAATTTGCGAAGCTGATTGAAAAATTTAAATAATTAATTATGTTTCGAGCATTGATATGCGGAAATTCATTGTTGATATTGATACATCATTCTTTAATGTGTACCTGATTTTCAGAATTTAGCCTGCTACGATCGCTCAGAAGTGTAGGTGGAGTTGAATATATAATGTTAAGAACGTTATAAAGATTCGATCTCTGAAACAGGCTCCTGCATGTGCCAGCAGGAGCGAGTAAATGGTGAGAGGCTGTGATTACAGCGACGAGAAAGGAACTTAAAACGCAGTCTTTGAGAACCCTGTCATCTCTTGCAGGCCCATTTCGCGGCCCAGCGCGGTCATTGGGTGCACAACCACCAGTCCGCGAACACTTTTTTTCAGCTTGCCCATATCAGCCTGCTCTTTTTTGGTGATTGCACGCTGGAACGGCATCTTCATCAGTTTCTGCGCTTCTTTGCTGAGTTTCTGGCTGTGAACTTCGCGCAGGCGAGCAATTTCTGCTTCCAGCGTGGCTTTCTCTTTTTCCAGTTCGGCATATTTGTCTGCGGCTTCAACCAGCGATAGATCGGCCTGCTGGTGACGGATGGCGTCCAGACGATCGCTGAGACGTTTGATTTCGTTTTTTTCGACTTCTTTCATGTGATGACTTCTGATAGAGATAAATTTATAGCCTCTAGTATGCGCGACCAGGTGCTTTGTTCACAACTGATGGCATTGTAATAGTTCCAGATTGTAACCATTAATGCGTTAAAAAATCACCCAATACATTGATTAGTTAAGAAATTTAAAGAAAAAAGATAGTCAACAGAAGCAGGTGATTATTGAGGATTGAGCACGTTTTCCTTAATGTCATTTATATCGGGATCTAAACTAAAATTGGCGGCCGCGCATTCCCGGCGCGGGGTAATACGGAGATATCATCATGGGCAAATTAGGTGAAAACGTTCCGCTTCTTATCGATAAAGCCGTAGATTTCATGGCATCCAGCCAGGCGTTCCGGGAGTATCTGAAAAAACTACCTCCCCGTAACGCGATTCCGTCCGGAATACCTGATGAAAGCGTGCCGTTATATCTACAACGTCTGGAGTATTATCGTCAGCTTTATCGTCCGAAACAGGTAGAGGAGAAGTAAGCGAAAGTACTTACTTTTGAAAGGCTTTTTTTAAGCTGATTTTGGAAATCAGCTCTGTCAGTGAAAGGACCATTGTTGATCGCACAGCCTGTTGGTAACGCTGAATTTGCATTGCATACAAACTGGAGTCTGCAGGTTCAAACTGTGGCGGCGGTGGTAACGCCGCCACGCAATGCAGTTCACCAAAGGGTCCAAGTATTTCGTCGTCGGTAAAAGCGTACTCGTTGCCGTCGTGATTTAGCTCTTCACGCAATGCCATCAGCAGTTCCGCATCTTCGTATTCCTGGCGGTTAATGACGCCCAACCCGTAAATGAGTTTTAAACGCACAGAAAGATCGCCCAGCGGACCATCGCCGTCGAGTAACGGTTCTACAGCATACTTCACCGCGTAATCGTCTTTGCGGAATACCTGAAGCACCAGAAGATTTACCGCCTCGGTCAAAAGCTCGACGGCGGTGATCAGAAAGCTTCGCACGGTTTTGCCAGCATTCAGACGCTCAAGCACACGGTTTTCAAAGGCCTGGGTTTGTTCCATTGTTGCCTGCATATCTGACAATCTGTTATTCGGGCGCAGGGTATCCTGCGCCTGGTCCACCATTATTGCATTGCTTTATAAGCGGTTACCGCCTCGGATACAACCTCGCTGTTGGCATCAAGACCGGAAATCTCTGCCAGCGCGGCTTGTGGGCCTTTGTCGGCAATCAGCGCTGCCAGTTCCTGAGCCTGCGGGTCATCTTCACTGCGGAAGTGCATTGCAGCGGCAATACCTTCAATCAGGTTTTTATGTGGCAGACCATATTCCAGGGTTCCGAGCAGTGGCTTGATCAGACGGTCGCCAGCACTCAGTTTACGCAGCGGCTGACGGCCTACGCGTTCTACATCATCTTTCAGGTACGGGTTCTCGAAACGACCGAGGATTTTCTGGATGTATGCCGCATGTTTGTCAGCATCAAAGCCGTAGCGCTTGATCAGTACCGCGCCGCTTTCTTCCATTGCCCCTTTTACCACCGCGCGGATTTTCTCGTCGAGAATTGCGTCACGAATGGTCTGATGACCGGCCAGTTTTCCGAGGTACGCGGTTATAGCATGACCTGTATTCAGGGTGAAGAGTTTACGTTCGACAAATGCCATCAGATTGTCGGTTAATTCCATGCCAGGGATGTTTGGCAGCGTGCCTTTGAACTGCGTTTTATCGACAATCCATTCGCTGAAGGTTTCTACCGTCACTTCCAGCGGATCGTTAGTTGCCGAAGCCGAAGGCGGTACGATGCGGTCAACGGCGGAATCAACAAAGCCAACGTGTTCTTCTACCCACGCTTTGGCATCTTCCGGCAGGGCGTTCATCACATGGCCTTTCAGCTGCGTGGTGCCGCGGACCATGTTTTCACAGGCGATGATGTTCAGTGGGGATTCATTACCTTGTTCTTTACGTTTCACCAGCCCTTTGGCGATGGCCGGAGCAATACGTTCCAGCACGACAGGGCCAACGGCGGTAGTGACTAAATCGACCTGAGCAATCAGATCAACGACATCATCGCCAATGCTGCTGACGGCATCGACGCCAGAAACGGTATCTACCTGCTCGGTTTCACCAACCACATGAACCTGATAGCTATGACGGGCATTCAGGGCATCAAGCACCACCTGATTTACATCGGCAAACGTCAGTTGGATACCCGCGTCCGCCAGCAGTTTACCGATAAAGCCACGACCGATATTACCTGCGCCAAAATGTAATGCTTTCATAGTATTAACCTTCATCAATGTTTTTACCCGAGAGGGCTGGGGTGAGGCTTTTCCCTCACCCAAACCCTCTCCGTGAGGAGAGGGGCTTTTTGCCGGATGCGGCGTAAACGCCTTATCCGGCCTACGTGTTTGGCACTGACCTGTAGGCCTGATAAGACGCGTCAGCGTCGCATCAGGTATTGCGCACCGACTGCCGGATGCGGCGTAAACGCCTTATCCGACCGACAAAACAAATTGTGCTTTATGTTGTAGGCCTGATAAGCGAAGCGCATCAGGCAATTAGCCCCACCTTCTTCATGCGGAGAGGGTGGGAATGGATTACTTACGACCTGCCAGCAGTTCCAGCACTTCATCCACGCTGGTGGTGTGTGCCAGACGCTCGATGACAGACTCATCATCCAGTGCATTGGTCAGGCTGGTGATAACCTGAATGTGCTCGTTGTTACGGGCAGCAATACCAATCACCAGACGGGCAATGTCATCTTCTTCTTCACCGAAGCGCACGCCTTCCGGATACTGGCAGAACACCACACCCGTTTTCAGCACGCGATCTTTTGCTTCAACCGTACCGTGTGGCACAGCGATAGACTCACCCAGATAAGTCGGGGTCAGTTTTTCACGATCCAGCATCGCCTGAACGTATTCCGGCTCAACGTAACCGCCTTTCACTAGCTGCTCGCCAGCAAAACGAATCGCTTCTTCTTTGGTGGCCGCTTTGCGACCGAGGAAGATGTTCTCCGCGCCCAGTTTGAACAGATTAGCACTGGAATCGTCAAAGCTGTCTTTCAGACTGTCTTTCACTTTCACTTCGTTTTCAGTATGGCGCTGGGCAGCAACCAGACGTTCGGTCAGGCTGGTGTACAGGCCGCTGTCGAGGAAGTTGGTCAGCGAAATATGCTGTGCCTGCGGAACCTGGCGCATAGCGCGTTCGGTCAGGTCACGGTGAGTGATGACCAGGTCCACATCTGGCGGCAGGTTGTTGATCGCGCTGTTAGTGACCGAAATCTGCGACAGACCTGCATCCTGAATTTTCTTACGCAGCACGCCTGCGCCCATCGCACTGGAACCCATACCGGCATCACAGGCAACGATGATTTTACGTACGTGGCTCAGGTCGTTAGTCACATCGCCCGCAGACAGCGGAGATGCGCCTTTAGACTCAGCTTTCATTTCCTGAACGCGACGTGCAGCAGCTTCAATATCATCTTCTTCTTTCACTTTGCTGGTTTTCAGCAGAATGGCAGAGACAACGAAGGAGACTGCCATCGCCGCACACACACCCGCGATGTTAGCGAAGTAAGCACCTTTTGGCGTCATCGCCAGTACAGCAAGGATAGAACCCGGAGATGCCGGAGAAACCAGACCACCGCCCAGGATAGTCAGCGTAAACACGCCAGTCATACCACCGAGGATAACGGCCAGAATCAGACGCGGATTCATCAGCACATACGGGAAGTAGATTTCGTGGATACCCCCCAGGAAGTGGATGATTGCCGCACCGCCCGCAGACTGTTTAGCGCTACCACGACCAAAGAACATGTACGCCAGCAGCACGCCCATACCCGGACCTGGGTTAGCTTCAATCAGGAAGAAGATGGATTTACCCAGTTCATGGGACTGCTGAATACCCAGCGGCGAGAAGATACCGTGGTTAATGGCGTTGTTGAGGAACAGGATTTTCGCCGGTTCAACAAAGATAGACGCCAGCGGCAGCATGTCATGGACAACCATGAAGTTAACGCCCGCCGCCAGCATTTTAGACAGGGCTTCAACAACCGGGCCAATGCCGAGAAATGCCAGAATAGCGAGGATCATCCCGATGATGCCTGCGGAGAAGTTATTCACCAGCATTTCAAAACCGGATTTGATCTTACCGTCTACCCAGCGGTCGAAGTGCTTAATGCACCAGCCGCCCAGCGGACCTGCAATCATAGAACCGAGGAACATCGGCATGTCTGCGCCGACGATAACGCCCATGGTGGTGATGGCCCCGACTACGCCGCCACGTTCGCCGCCTACCAGCTTACCACCGGTATAACCGATCAGCAGCGGCAGGAGATAAGTGATCATCGGCCCGACCAGCTTCGCCAGCGTTTCGTTCGGTAACCACCCTGTTGGAATAAATAACGCGGTGATGATACCCCACGCGATAAACGCGCCGATATTTGGCATCACCATGTTGCTGAGGAAACGACCAAAGCTTTGCACTTTGATCTTAATATCGGATGACATAAAAACACCCCTTCTTATGTTTGCTGTCGCGCAGGCTGGAAGCCCGAGGTTTTTTGTTAATGTGGCGGCAGAGGTAGCCGGACCTTGTAGATACTGCGAAATCTGGCACTGAATCGGTTAACTGTCCAGTCGGCGGCCTTTTGTGTGATATCAGTCACATAAATGTAGGGGGTAGAGAGGTAATTGACGTGATGCTCATCACAAAATGCTTGTGTAAAAAAGCAACAAGGCGGCGATTTTCGCTAAAAATGGCATTTAAATGTGAGTTATGTCACATTTTTATTTTGATGGTTTGTTGAATCTTTGTGATCTGAATCACAAGATATTTTCTTACGGCGTTCACCTGATGTGATCTACAGCATGTTATGCCTTCGTCATGAAATCGTTATGTAACTAAGCAACTCATCACCTCTTAAAATTATTCTTTGGTGTTATGGCGAGAATCGCGAACCCGGATTATTGTCAAAATATCAGCCTGACTCCCTTCTGGCTGCCAGCCAAAAAACAACACTGATAAACGTGAATCCGAGGCAGATATGTTTCTAAACTATTTCGCGTTGGGAGTGCTGATCTTCGTCTTTCTGGTGATTTTTTATGGAATCATCGCGATACATGACATCCCTTATCTGATTGCCAAAAAGCGCAACCATCCCCATGCCGACGCTATTCATACGGCGGGCTGGGTGAGCCTGTTTACTCTGCATGTTATCTGGCCGTTCCTGTGGATCTGGGCGACGCTCTATCAACCGGAGCGCGGCTGGGGCATGCAGTCGCATGTTACGCCGCAAGAGAAAACGACTGACGCGGAAATCGCCGCACTTTCTGACCGGATTTCCCGGCTGGAGCACCAACTCGCCGCCGAGAAAAAGACTGACTATTCCACGTTCCCGGAGATCTAATTATGGATCTATTGATTGTTTTAACTTACGTGGCGCTGGCGTGGGCGGTCTTTAAAATCTTCCGCATTCCGGTGAATCAGTGGACGCTGGCGACGGCGGCGCTGGGAGGCGTGTTTCTGGTGAGTGGTTTGATTTTGTTGATGAACTACAACCACCCTTACACTTTTACCGCGCAAAAGGCAGTGATAGCGATCCCCATCACGCCACAGGTGACGGGAATTGTTACTGAAGTCACCGACAAAAATAATCAGCTTATTCAGAAGGGCGAGGTGCTTTTTAAGCTCGACCCGGTTCGTTACCAGGCGCGAGTTGACAGGCTTCAGGCAGACCTGATGACGGCGACGCATAATATAAAGACGCTGCGCGCGCAGCTCACTGAAGCGCAGGCCAACACCACCCAGGTTTCAGCGGAGCGCGACCGTCTGTTTAAAAATTATCAACGTTATCTGAAAGGCAGCCAGGCGGCGGTGAATCCGTTCTCGGAACGTGACATCGACGATGCGCGGCAAAATTTCCTCGCGCAGGATGCGCTGGTGAAAGGCTCGGTGGCGGAGCAGGCGCAGATCCAGAGCCAGCTCGACAGTATGGTTAACGGCGAGCAATCGCAGATTGTGAGCTTAAGAGCGCAACTTACTGAAGCAAAATATAACCTTGAGCAGACTGTCATTCGCGCACCGAGCAATGGCTACGTCACTCAGGTACTGATCCGCCCAGGTACATACGCAGCTGCCTTGCCGCTGCGTCCGGTGATGGTCTTCATCCCCGAGCAAAAACGGCAAATTGTCGCCCAATTTCGGCAAAACTCGCTGTTACGTCTGAAACCCGGCGATGATGCGGAAGTGGTGTTTAACGCGCTACCTGGGCAGGTGTTTCACGGCAAACTGACCAGTATTTTACCTGTCGTGCCAGGCGGTTCTTATCAGGCGCAGGGGGTATTGCAATCATTAACGGTCGTGCCCGGCACGGACGGTGTGCTGGGAACCATTGAACTGGACCCTAACGCTGATATCGATGCCTTACCCGACGGCATATACGCCCAGGTGGCAGTTTACTCCGACCATTTCAGCCATGTTTCGGTGATGCGGAAAGTGCTGCTAAGAATGACCAGTTGGATGCATTATCTTTATTTGGATCATTGAGACTTGTATCACCTGTGTTTTGCGCGAGCCTGAGCCATACTGATATTTTTCCTCGCACAAAGGACTCGGCATGAAACTCGTCGGTAGCTACACCAGCCCGTTTGTACGCAAACTTTCTATTCTGTTGTTAGAAAAGGGCATAACGTTCGAATTTATTAATGAACTGCCCTATAACGCGGATAACGGCGTGGCGCAATTTAACCCGTTAGGAAAAGTGCCGGTGCTGGTGACCGAAGAGGGCGAATGCTGGTTTGATTCACCGATCATCGCTGAATATATTGAATTAATGAATGTTGCTCCGGCGATGTTGCCGCGCGATCCGCTGGAGTCGTTGCGGGTGCGCAAAATTGAGGCACTGGCGGATGGCATTATGGATGCCGGGCTGGTATCGGTGCGTGAACAGGCGCGTCCGGCGGCGCAGCAGTCTGAAGATGAATTGTTACGTCAGCGTGAGAAAATCAACCGCAGTCTGGATGTGCTGGAAGGATATCTGGTCGATGGCACGCTCAAAACCGATACGGTCAATCTGGCGACTATCGCCATTGCCTGTGCCGTCGGATATCTCAATTTCCGCCGCGTTGCGCCAGGCTGGTGTGTCGACCGCCCACACTTAGTCAAACTGGTCGAAAACCTGTTTAGCCGCGAAAGTTTTGCTCGCACCGAACCGCCAAAGGCTTGATGCGCGATATGTCCTCCTGACCCATCTCACGTTACAATCCGTGGTTATGTTAAACGCCCTTCTCCGTGTGAGAGGGCCTTGATCAGCCAGGTTTCCTATGACAACCGAAACGCGTTCCCTCTATAGTCAACTTCCGGCTATTGATCGCTTATTGCGCGATAGCTCCTTCCTTTCTTTGCGTGATACTTATGGTCACACCCGCGTGGTGGAATTGCTGCGTCAGATGCTTGACGAAGCGCGAGAAGTGATTCGTGACAGCCAGACGCTGCCCGCGTGGTGTGAAAACTGGGCGCAAGAAGTCGATGCCCGGTTGACGAAAGAGGCGCAAAGCGCGCTGCGTCCGGTAATCAACCTGACAGGAACCGTGCTGCATACCAACCTTGGGCGAGCTTTACAGGCGGAAGCCGCGGTGGAAGCCGTTACGAAGGCTATGCGTTCGCCAGTGACCCTCGAGTACGATCTGGACGACGCCGGACGCGGACATCGCGATCGGGCGCTGGCGCAGCTGCTGTGCCGTATTACGGGGGCGGAAGATGCCTGTATCGTTAATAACAATGCGGCGGCGGGGTTATTGATGTTGGCGGCCACTGCCAGCGGGAAAGAGGTGGTGGTTTCTCGCGGCGAACTGGTGGAGATTGGCGGCGCGTTTCGTATTCCCGATGTTATGCGTCAGGCAGGATGCACCCTACACGAAGTAGGGACCACCAACCGCACGCACGCGAATGATTATCGTCAGGCGGTGAATGAAAATACCGCACTGTTGATGAAAGTACATACCAGTAACTACAGCATTCAGGGGTTCACCAAAGCGATAGATGAAGCGGAACTGGTGGCGCTCGGCAAAGAACTGGATGTTCCAGTGGTGACTGATTTAGGCAGTGGCTCGCTGGTCGATCTTAGCCAGTACGGTTTGCCGAAAGAGCCAATGCCGCAGGAGTTGATTGCGG
>ULTL01031298.1_pt1 | contig 16146 bp, 10 predicted proteins | sample 1957531 | NCBI WGS metagenome assembly ULTL01 (sample SAMEA4835732, study PRJEB28245) | human gut metagenome | biome: gut microbiome; material: fecal sample | place: Denmark | collected 2008 | reverse complement strand
AAAAAAATCCGGACATTCCGGAATATGACACAGGCAGAACTCGGTGCAGCTCTTGGCTGGGGCGATAAAGGTGCAAACCGCCTTGCCCAATATGAAACTAATTACCGGGTTCCCCGTAAAGATCTGGTTACTGAAATGGCTAAGATTTTGGATGTGAATCCACTGACACTGCATGAGCCAACTACGATGAATGCTTCTGAACTGATGGAAATCCTGTTCTGGATTGACGAATTTAATCCTGGCATGATTAATCTCTTTCAATTAGAGACTTATCCAAGCGAAAAATCAAATTCCAGTGGCGATACCGCTATCCGCTACCATGATTCTGATAGTTGGCCTGCTCATCCGCCTATTGGTATGTGGTTTAATTATGGGATTCTCAATGATTTTCTAAAAGAATGGACACTTAGAAAAGAAGAACTGACATCTGGTGCGATTACCAGAGATGAATATTTTGAATGGAAAATCAACTGGCCACAGACCTGTGATGATTGTGGTAAACGGGAACCGTCGAAACAGTGGCGGAAATCAAGCGAGTAGAGCTTAGTGAAACTTAGCAAAACTTAAATTTATTATATTTTTTTCTTTTTACTCAAGGAAAAGGCACTGAAAAACCGATAATCCATTGTTTTCAGTGCCTTTTTTGCATATTTTTCTATTAAGATTCTCTCACATGCTTATATAGGTGAAACTTAGCGAAACTTAAATTATGCCCAATATGGAATGTACTTTTTATATCTTGGTGCTGTATCCGGGTCCATTACTTTAATATATCCACCTTCGACAGCACTGGTAAGAAGTCTTGATGCCTTGGCCTTCTCTTTTTCTCCCAGACCAAATATTTTTCGAATATCTGAATTAGAAATACCTTCAAAATTGACATATGCTAGACACGCCTGCATATAGCAAGTCCGCATCCGATCTTCTTTGGTAGTTAATTCAAATGGTACTTTTGCAAACAATATTGCTTTTGTGAATTGATTATTCTGATTTTCAATTCTCGGAGCAAGCAGCTCATTTTTACCGGTTGCTTCAACAATCTTATCATAACCACTGCCACGCTCCTCACAAATACCACATTTGTGCATAAATCCGGCAATGTTTTCATTTCTGGATACTGGCACCGAATCTACAATTCTTTCGATTGCCACCAATGGTGCTCCGGCATTTGAAAACTCGATTCGATTTTTAAACACCTCCACCATTGGATTCGTTCCCCTTTGCTGAAGATCCTGATGTATCATAGCATTTGCCAGCAACTCACGGATAGCGATTTCTGGAAAACTGACAACAGATTTTCTCGTAGCTTCCACAATGACTTCTTCTTGCGGAATAATTGTCATAATATACTGCACGATTTCTTCATGTGAAAATGCATAACCTGCACAAAATTCCTTTTCTCTTATAGCATCCAATCTGGAATTTTCCTTGTACCAAATAACTCGAACCGATCTCCTATGCAAAAATTCGAATTTTTTCAAATCTTTTGCAATCATCAAAGCACCCATATTCGTGATATCCCATGTCCCAGCGTCATTTTTCATAATAAATTTTTCATGTTGCAGGTCTTCTAGTACCTTATCTCGATTTCTCGGAATCGGCATTTCAAGTTTGTCATAATATTTAGAATAATCCAGTAATGACACCATTTCATCCTCATTCAGATTTCCCATCGCAATTCGCAATTCATATGGTGTGGAATCAAATGTTCTCCACAATTCTCTTTCTTTATCCGGATACTCTTTTAAGTTCTTTTTATTTGTTCCAATTCTTATATATTCCCCACCAGCGAACTGTACCGGCTGTTTTTCTGCACAAGGAATCTCCATCAGCACAACCATTCCTTCATCCATCGGAACCTCAAAAAATCGGAAATTAATTCTTGGTGAAAGCATCCTGGAAAGCCATGCTTCCAATTCCTCATTTCCCTTTTTCATTTTGCGATACTGAAATTCAGTGCCTACAATTTTGTGCGTTGCATCATCCACACCCCAAACAAGATATGCTTTTGGTCGTTCGCATAATGCTGCTGAATTGCTCAAAGCAGAAATATATTCACCAATCATCTGTGGCTGTTTATTATTACATTTAAATTCTACCCACTCAGTCTCATCCGGAAGTTTTGCAAGTTCCCGGACAAGGCTTTGCAGATATTCTACTGATCGTATTGCCATAAAATCACCCTCTAACTTTGCAATTAACACTATTTTGAAAGAATATCTCGAAAATTAGCATAAACCATCTTAATAATGTCTGGTTCATTATAATATCGTGCAACTAACTCGTATATTTTTATTAAGTTGTTAAATGTGTACTTTTTTCCATCAATTTTTGTAAACGGTCCATCACTTTCAATTAATACTCTTGTTTTTGGTATCAAATACAATTTTTCTTTATTCTTTTCATTTGTTACCATGTTAGAATTAAGTGAAAAATAACATCCTATATCCACTAATTGTTGCAATTGCTCTCCGTTTCCATTAAACCAATGAATAATGCACCTACGAGGACGATATTTTTTCAAAATAGATATTGCTTCTTCCTCCGCTCTTCTAAGATGCACAGACATTAATTTATCCTTTTCTGCACACACTCTTACAATTTGCTCAAAATACATACATTGTTTATTACGCGAAATATAACTTTGTCTTGAAAAATCAAGTCCTATTTCTCCTACATAATTAGTTGTATTTACCAATTGCATAAAATCATAAAAATCCGCATCTTTCAGTGATACATCCTGTGGATGGAATCCAAGTGCAAATTTCAAATATTTTGTTTCCGGATATATGCGTTTACAGGATATATATACTCCAGGCGAATTCGTCATGCACAATGTATATTGTTTTCTTTCATTTATTCCGTCATATATTTTCTGATGCTCTTTGTAATAATCCAGATGAAAGTGTGTATCAATAAGGTGTTGAATCATAATCCCAGATACTCCTTCATTCTCTGATCTGCGGAAAAAAGTTGTACTAAATCCTCTATACTTTTCTTGTATAATGATAAAAATTTTTCAACTTCCTCTTCTGTTAATTCTCCTACGCATCTAATATATCTTTTTAATTCTTTATCCGAAGAATGTTTACAACGATAGATACTTCCAAGCACCGCTCTTAAATCTGCACTCTTCTCACTTTCTTCATATTCTATCAAAAAATCATAAGCTTCTCCCTGATAAGAATATTTTTTTATCTCATCTATGTCCAAAAGTGAACTTTTGCGTATCAAACACGGATAACAGTATCCGCAGTTTACAGGATATTCTTTAGAGCCCTTTTTATTATATCTTGCTAAACAAGGATGTGAGCATGAAATTGTATCTGCATAACAGCTTTTAAATGCATCTGTATCTTTAACTTGTCCTACAATCTCTCTCTTTGTATTGTACGCAAAAAAATTAGTAATAGTATTCTTTATTCCTACCTGTTCTAAGATACCATTAAATTGTCTTAAAAAATATGGGTGAGTAGTTCTTGTACTGCAAGTCCCTTTTCTTCCTCCCGTTAGTGGAATATTGAGTCCGATGAATCCATTTTCCGGAATATAAACCGGTACATTTTCTCCTAAAATACCAGCCACGCTAAGTGCTGCACATAAAAACAGTAATGACCTGCCACGAGAAGTATTTTCGCTCCCCTTTAATATTCCTTCTTTTTCACTTATAGGAGCTCTGGAATTTGCTGTAAAACTAATAAATTTAACAGATTGTTCTGGATAAAGATCCTGAAAAGTCCTGACAAATAAATTCTGTCTTTTTGCAAGTTTAGGATATTCATTATGTCCAACCAGGCAAGGAGATCCCCCTTCTTCTAATAGTCTAATTGCACCACAAAAAGAATCCAATCCTCCTGAAAACAAACATACACAATCACAATCCTGAACATTCAAATGAATCCTATTTGCATGCTCTCTATAGCTATATATTACTTCGCTTTTTCTAAATACAATATGCCAATGATCTCCCGTTAAAAATCCAAGCATTTTTTCCCATTGTAAGCCCGTATCCTTCCATTTATCATATTCCAATACCGGAATTGATACATTTATATCTCTAGTCCAACAATTTTTAAACCTTCTTCTGGATACTCTTTTGTCTAAAGCAAAAATACTCAAACCTATTATAAATAAATCCTCATATATTGCAGGAATCTGCATTTGGTCCATCCGGTACCAGCTATTCGTTATATTTGTAAATATCGTACTATATTGTTTTCGATTAATCGAAAAAACATATGCATCTTTCCATTCGCCATCTGGCTTTTTCTCTTGTTCCTTATCAACCCAAAACCGCATTTCTACTCCTCCCCATAATACTTTTCAAATACAGACAAGGCATCTCTTAATGCATCCTCCACGATTTGTGATGTTCCCATGTTAGAAAAATCAACCGATTTCAAATTATCCAAGTTCAAATCACCGTCAATACTATTTTCTATATATTCATGCATATCATTTAAAATTGCAGATGTTTGTGCAGGTGTTTTCCCTTTGGATATTTTTTCTTCATATCTAAAATCAAAATTTTCTTTTATGTATTCTTTCAACATTTCCTTCAGTAATATATCAACTGAAACATTCCCTATATCCGCAATATCTTCTATTTCCAAATTATCCATAGCCTGTGACAATGCGTCTGCTGCCATATTATCTTCTACAGATGCTCCAGAATTTGTGAATTCATGCAGTAATTCTGTCCAAACAACTTCCGACGGCTTCCCTATAAGATCCTCTCTATTATATTCACGCAAAGCATTGTCCAGCCCACCAGACGCAACTTTTTGTGCAAAGCCTAAAGTTCTTGCAGCTGCCGATTGAAAACTACCACCTGTCGACATATCTGTTTTCATTGCTGTAGCATATTTACTAGCAGCTTTCGCTTTAGAATCAAAGTCTCTATTATTTATAAAGGCCGTCACTGCTCTTTTTGCGGTTGACCAATGCGATGTTGTTGGTGCTATATATCCTTTTGATGTACCCATATTAGCTTTTCCTCTGCTCTTTTATTTCTGTAATCTGCTCGTCTGTTAACGTTCCTCTTTTTACCATGGTTTCTAATACAGTATTCATATTTCCCGTATCACTATTATACATTGTTCTTAATGCAGCCATATCACCTGCTTTAATTGGAACTGTTGATTTTCCAATTGCATCCACTATTTTTCCTTTATATGCATCAAAATTCAAAAACAAATCTCTTACAACAAAAAATTTCATTTCACCTTTTTCGATTTTTGATACAACAACCTTAAATGTATCCGCAATTTCTTCTGCTCTCAACTTTTCCATATCTTTTATAATAGCCACCATTTGACCAGATTTAGCTCGTCCAATTCTTTCCAAAATTTCTTTCGTATTTTTACTGAATCCAGACTCGTCAATACTAGATCTTTTCAAATTTTCTCTTGTCAAATAAAAATATTTTTCCAATCGATATTTTTCTAATTCAACAGGTTTGCATTTTAGCCACTTTTTTATTTGTGATGTGTTCCACGGATTCTGAGCATCAACATTTCCCTCCATCACTTTTGTTCGAATTTCCTTAAATTCTTTATTTTCAGTATCAAATTCTTTATTCCATTCATTCAATTGTATAAACAAGTCATTATCCAACTTTTGCAACACTAATAATTTGGCTAAAATGGAAATATCAATTTCATCACCATAATAAATTTTTGCCAACTGGCGTTTGGTAATAAATGTGTTCAAAAAGCGTTTTGCCTGGCGTGGATTGCCTTTCAATGTAGATGCAACAATTTCTCTTATTTCATCAATAATTTTCGCCGTCTCATTAAAAGCTGTTTGTCCTCCATCCTGCCAATTCAATCCTAACTCACCAATCGACTTATTAATTTCTTCTAGCGTAATTACATCCCCAGAAATTGTTCTTTTTTCTTCGAATATCTTATCTATTAGATGCTTAAAACTCTCTTGTTCCAAATAGCTTTGTGTGACCAATAATAATAGATAATTTTGTATATCCTTTGCCGATAACTCCGGGATATATATTGGCAATTGAATAATTTTTTCAATGTATTCTTTGTCCAGTTCTACATCAAATCCATTCATTGGTGGATACTTTTCACGGATAGAGTACTTTATAACATTTTCATCTGCAGCAATAATAAAAGTTGTCCTGTCAACGGACAAGAATAGTTTAATTACTTCCAATATTTCAATTATTCGTTCTGGACGACATCTGTCTAAATCATCTATCATTACAACTACATTTTTAATATCGTCACTTTTCAATGCATCAGAAAATTCCTCTCTAAATTTCCTGATATTGTTTATCGTGCTTTCATCATTTGATGCATCTTCCTCTTTCCAATATTCATCTTTTAATGACTGTATGGAATTTGCTGCATTTTTGACTGTATTTCCAATTTCTTCAGCACTTCCCGTTACATTTAACAACATAGGCAATGGATTTCCTGTTGCCACGCTTGCAACTACAGGTGCAAGCGTGGATATTGCTTTTGTTCCTAACTTAAACCAGTCAACTCTTTTTATTAATTTGCCCAATTTCTTTTTAGTTTCTTCTACAGGAACTTCCTCTTTAAGTTCCTGTAATAAAGCCTCCATAATTGCAGTTTTAGCATCGTCATATGATTCAAACATCCATGCATTAATAGTTACACAAATAATTCCATCCTGACTCTTAAGTTTTTCACCTATTAACTTCAATAAGGTTGATTTTCCTGCACCCCATAATCCAAACACACCAACTGTCAATGGATTATATTGTTCATTTTTTGCAATATCGGCAATTATTCTTGCATACGGCTCATAAAATAAAATATCAATATCTGACGCATTATCTAGCCACATAAAAACCCTCCCTTGCCTTTTCATACCATCATAGTTTCTTTTTTATTTCCCATATTTAACCGGTTCTTCCGCCACCATTTGAACCTGCTCATCTCGTTCAACTTTCCGGTAATCCACAGTCTTTTTTGACCGCATTTCCCTATAAATCACCCCTGCTAACGCACTCATTACAGCATCGTACTTGCTTTTGTCCTCAAACAGTGATCCATAACTGTCCTGGGCCTCCATATAGCTTTCCATTGCTGCATTTCCAAACGCTGATGGAAAAATACTTTCCGTGAATATTCTTGGATCAGAAGTGCGAGCCGAGCTTGCCAGTTTATCATCTTCAATCAATTTATCATGTAAAGCACCCAGCATTACCCGATCACCTTCTGAAAATTGTCCTTTATACTTTTCATTAATCTTGTCCAATATTTCATCCAATGTACTTTTCTGTCTGTTCCCCTGTACTCCTTGCTTCTTGGACGAAACATACTGACCATCAATTTTATCCAGTGTTATCGCACCTTCAAATGTTTTCTGCAGCTTATAATATTCCAGTTTCAATTTTCCATCCAGATCGACTGGCTCTTCTTTTTCTTCTGGAAGCAGTCCAATCAGGTAACTCAGAAACAGGTATTCCTTATGCATATCTTCATCAAACATACGAACTACCTGTGTGATATAGCTGTACCATCGGATCAGCTTTCTTACCAGTCTTCTGAATTGATATCGTTCTTCCGGATTCTTCAAATTGTACCTGTCTGCTATCGGTTTCAACACACTCGTCATTTTTCCCATGGCAGTTGCATCTTGTTTTCCCGGATGATTCCATACGTTTATAAAAGCATTAATATCATGCTCATTATAAATCGCATAATCCAAAAGTTCTTTTTCTGTCTGGTAAATCAAATCCACATTTACTTCCTGCTCAAGGCTTGTCTCCTGATAAAATGGTTGAAATGCTTCCAGAATATCCTCTTTCTTATTTGCGAAATCCAACACAAATGTATCTACTTTTCCAGGGCAGGTGCGGTTCAAACGTGATAATGTCTGCACAGCCTTTACATTTTTCAATTTTTTGTCCACAATCATAGTATGTAGCAAAGGCTCATCAAATCCTGTCTGATATTTTTCTGCAACAACAAGGACATTAAAGTTGTCATGAAACTCTTCCTTGGTCTGTCCTTCTGATATATGACTTCCATCTTTTCTTACATTTAGTCCAGACTCTGTATATTCTTCGTCACCATCCTGCACGCTGCCGGAAAATGCCGCTAAAATATCCATATCTGCATAATGCCGTTCTTGAATATACCGTTTAATTTCATGGAAATATCGAACTGCAGCCAGTCTGGAGTCTGTAACTACCATCATCTTCCCTTTTCCTCCAATTTTATTTTTGGTCGTTTCCCGAAAAGTTTCTACAATAATTTGTGATTTCTGGCTGATATTATATGGATGCAATTTCTCATACTTTTTGATAATCTTTGTTGCTCTGCTCTCCGGAAGCTCTGGATTTTCCGGTGTATCTTTTGCTATCTTGAAACAAATACTGTATGTCATGTAGTTCTGCAGTACATCCAAAATAAATCCTTCTTCAATCGCCTGTCTCATACTATAAATATGAAATGGATGAAAACTTCCATCAGTCCATTGGCTACCAAACATCTCTAATGTCGCTGGTTTCGGAGTCGCTGTAAATGCAAAAAATGATAAGTTCGGATGCTTTCCATGTGTCAGCATTTCCTGAACAAGTTTATCATTTCTGTCAATTTCATCTTCTGCTTTCCCCTCTATTTCTGCATATTCCCGTAATGCTGCCTCTGTATCTGCTAATGTGGCCTTCAATTTCATTGCCGAACTTCCAGTCTGTGAAGAATGTGCTTCGTCAACAATGATCGCAAAGTTTCTTCCGGCCACCTTATCCACTTCCTGATAAATCACCGGAAATTTCTGCAAAGTAGTTACAATAATTCTTGCACCATTATTAATTGCATCTCTCAAATTTTTTGAATTCTTTTTATCATCAATCGTCTCTACTGCACCTATCGTATGGTCAAATCCTGAAATCGTTTCCTGTAGCTGAGCATCTAGCACAGTTCGATCTGTCACTACAATAACACTGCTGAAAACAGATATATCATTGGCATCATGCAAGGATGCCAGTCTATATGCTGTCCAGGCAATCGAATTTGATTTTCCAGATCCGGCACTGTGCTGAATCAGATAATTGTGCCCCGATCCTTCTTCCCGTACATCTGCAATTAACTTACGCACCACATCCAACTGATGATATCTTGGAAATATCAGTGTTTTCTTTTTCGTAACCTGCTCTGTGTCATCCGGCAACCGTTTCTTTTCTTCTTTGATTTGCAAATGGATAAATTTCTGAATGATATCCATCATACTATCTTTCTGAAATACATACTCCCAGAAGTACGCCGTCGGATAGCCATTCGGGTTTGCCGGATTTCCCTTTCCGCCATCCTTTCCGGCACCATTTGATCCCTGATTGAACGGTAGAAAATATGTATTTTTTCCCTCTAGCTTTGTTGTCATCCAGACTTCCAACTGATCAATGCAGAAATACCCTAAAATTCTTTTATTGAACTGAAAACAAATTTCTCTTGGATCACGATCATACATCCACTGTCGTTTTGCATGATCTACGTTCTGTCCGGTATACTGATTCTTTAATTCCAATGCAAATACCGGAATTCCATTCACAGCCAGAACCATATCCACAGAATTGTGTGTATCATTGGAATAAAACCATTGTCTATTACAGGTAATCTCATTCTCTTCGTATAAAGACATCGCCGTCTGATTCAGACCTGATTCCGGTTTAAAATAGCAGACTTTAAATGGAATTCCTCTGTGCTTGAAGCCATGGCGTAATACAGAAATGAGTCCATCCATATCACAGGCATTATTGAACGCAAGACAAAATTTCCGCTCCGGATCCACTTTGTTTTGCAGCAAAAAACGCTTCCATTCTTTCGGTTGTGTTTTCTGAATAAACCGTAGCAAAGTATCTTTGTATACACCAAGCTGCGAATCATATGCATCTTGATTGTGTGTATATCCACCTGCTGGCGACAAAAAAAATTCTTCAATATCCGATTCAAAACGTTTCTCTGTGGTAACATCTATGCTCAAATTTCCGGCACCTCCTTCTTCCCGGTGACATATTCGTAAATCAGGGATTTTTTGTAATTTTCCAGTTCACTTATAAACTGCTCTTTCTTAAAAATAACATTTTCAATACAACCACATTTTTCTTTTAAATAATCTACAATTTCATTCTGCTCATCTATACTTGGCAAAGGAATTGTGAATGCTAACACCTTACTTGAACTTGTGCATGCAAGATTCGTTGTTTTCACCGCAGTAACATCAAAATAAGTACGTCCAACAGATGAAGCCGTTAAATATTCTAAATAATGTGGATTTAACAGTTTCTCTTTTACTTTAACAGCAAAAATGTGATTCTGATGCAAACATGGTGTAATTCGTCCATCCCATACACAACCGCGTCCCAGCTTATCCCTGTCCCCTCCTTCTGTCATAAGAACTTCTCCAGCTGATAAGCTATATTTCTCTATTTCATCTTTACTTACTTGAAGAACAGCAATATCATTCGTATCTACATAACCATCCTGGACATTTGCTACTCTTAAATATGGCATTTCAACTAATTCAGTATCTTTTGAATATGTTTTTCCCAATGTAATCCCAGATCTTATACTTGCACAATGTCGTAGTTGTGTTACTTTCCATGAAGCCGGAATTTTACCTATCCACTCAATTCCGCTCTCCTTCATCGTATCATTTTCATTGATCCCTTTTGTTACAATTTGTGTAATAAATGACTGTTTTAAATTTCGATATTCCTCGATAGATACTTTAGCTTTTTCTATTGCTAAATTTATTTTCTCACATTGTCCATCTAAAAAATCTGCAATTTTATCTTGCTCGTTCTCCAACGGTACCGGAATTTTATAGTTAAACAATTCTTCAATTCCTAGGGTCCATCTATTCTCAAAAGAAACACCTTTCCCATGTGCAAACATTGCCATTGACCAGTACTGTGTTTTAAAGTAATAATCATAGAATCTTGAACTATAGCCACTTTTTGCACGAAGATTGATATAAGCTGGACTAATAACTCCTTCAACCATTGAAATACTACAATTAGCACCACTGTATAAATCCATTGGATTCAATAACAAATCCCCAAACTCTACAAGATTATAATTGTAATAGCTTTCTGCTATTTGTCCTTCATTTTTTGATAAATCACGTACTTTTACTCCTGCCCTTGCAAGAGATAAAACAACAGGATTTTCTTGATGTGCTTCTGCTTTTTTTCGAACAAATGCATTTTTTACACGTTGCACATTCCAATTTTTCGGTATCTCCCCAATCCATTCAACCCCAGAATCTTTCATCTCTCTACTCATATCATTCACCCCCAAACAAAGTATCCAAACTGCTCTGAATTTCCAGTTCCAGTTCATGCAGACGCACTGCGATTTCTTCCACTGGTTCTGGTGCCTGATATTCATAGAAATATCTTGTCATTGGAATCTCATATCCTTTTTTTGTCTTCTTCTCATCAATCCATGCTTCCGGTGCGTATGGTAATACTTCTCTCTTAAAATACTCCTTGATATCTTCTGTCAGTGGCACATTTTCTGTATCACGCAGAGATATATCTGCCACAGGCTTGCCTTTCTTTATTACAATTTCTCCATTTTCATCTCTATGGGGTTGTTCTACGACAATCTTCTGGTATCCAAATTCCTCTGTATCGAATATTTTGCTCTGGCAATAAATACCTTCCTTATCTCCATATACAGCATCATTTTCAAATGCACCATATGCCTTTACAATCAAATCACGACACTGATCCGTAATATCATTTCTTTTTGTTCCAATACTTTTTCTTCTTGCTTCATAACAATGTGATGCATCTATCAACTGCACTTTTCCAGTTCTATGCAACGGTTTATCCTTGGAACAAATCCAGATATAGGTACTGATGCCTGTATTCATAAACATATCGGTTCCTAATTGCACGATTGCATCCAGCCAGTCATTTTCAAGAATATATCTTCTGATTTCTGACGGTCCGCTTCCCGCATCTCCGGAAAACAGTGGTGAACCGTTCTGAATAATTGCCATTTTCCCATTTGGTGCAAGCTTTGAAAGACCATTTAATACAAACAACTGCTGACCATCTGATATTTTCGGAAGTCCCGGTGCAAATCTTCCCAGATCACCTTTCTTTGCTTCTGCTTCCACTGCTGCCTTTTCTCTTTTCCAGTCGATTCCAAAAGGCGGATTGGAAATGATATACTGGAACTGATAGCCACTAAACTGATCTTCTGACAAAGTATCACCGAACCTCATATTATTCGGATCACCACCCCGAATCATCATATCTGCTTTTGCAATCGCAAAAGTGGACGGATTGAACTCCTGACCAAAACAGGTAACGCCAATCTCTGTATTTAATTCCTGAATTCTTTCTTCCATACAGCTAAGCATCTGAGAGGTTCCCATTGCCATATCATACACAGTTACATTTCCCCCCTTACTCAGATCCGCATCGGATAAAAGCAAGTCTGTCATCAAATAAATGATATCTCTACTGGTAAAATGTGCTCCTGCTTCTTCACCGAAAGACTCTGAAAATCGCTTTACCAGATCCTCAAAAATATAACCACAATCTACAGCACTGATTTTATCCGGTCCCAGGTAACCTTTCTGGGAATTGAATTCTTTGATAACCAGATATAATGTATTGCTTTCTACCATTCTGCGGATAATGTTGTCAAAATCAAACTTCGATAACACATCCTGGACATTTGCAGAAAATCCATTTAAATAATCTCTAAAATTTGCTTCGATATTTTCCGGATCAGCAAGCAATGAATCAAATGTATATTTGCTGATATTATAAAACTGATACTGAGAGGCTGTTGTCAAAAATCCATCAATAACTGCAAATTTCTTTACTTCCTCATACTTTTCAAGTACTGCTTTATGCGTCGACAATAGGCAGTCATGAAATCTTTTTACTACTGTCATTGGTAAGATTATCAAACCATATTCATGCGGTTTGAATGGTCCTCTAAGCATATCTGCTACATTCCAGATCATCGTCGCTTTTTCTGCTATATTGGTTCCAACTACATCAAATTTATTATTCTCGTTCATTTATTTTTCCTCCGTATAAATATGTTCCAGTTCTTCTGTTGCCTTTTCCAGTTTGTATTTTAATTCTTTAATCTCACTTAGCTTCGCATAATATTGATCTGCAATTTTTTTCTGACTTTCTAAATCCGGCAACGGAATTATCACCTTTTTTAATCCTTCCACCGGTAGATTTAACAAGGTAGCACCTACTGCGACTCTGGATAAAGCCGCCTTCCCATTTTCGCTTTCCAGATACGCTTTTAAGAAATAAGGATTTATCTTATCTTCATCCAGTTCAATAACATAGAGATTTCCATTTGCCAAAATCTTATTGCCTTCTTGTACAGACGCAATCGCCATTTTCACCGGCGATGCATTTTTGGAAATTACCAGACTTCCATTTTTTATACAATATTTTTCATATTTAGAGTCTATTCCCTTTAAATATGGAAGTTCGTCACTAATGATTCCATCCTGTAAATTTGCCAACATCAAGTACTGCATGTTCGTCGGTTTATCTGATACAATTTCATCTAAAACAGATGCTTTAATTTGTGCTCCTCTTGTTATATTCTTTATTACAGTTTCAAAAAGCACACCATTTTTTACAACTGTTTCTTGTTGAAGATATCTTGAAGGATTAAGAACATATTCATTTTCCGCCACCTCTTCAATAGAAACCAGTCTTGAATTTTTGTCATCGGTATTCAACAATTCAACAATCTCAGAAATATTTTCATCACTAAGAATGTTCTGTCTCCGTCCGACCGATACCATTTCTGTTGCATCTATCATTCTTATATTTTTATTATTTCTGCTTAGCACCAGTAATGAACATGCAATTCCTGTATTTAAATATAAATTTTGCGGAAGAGCAATCACTGCTTCCACAAATCCTTGTTTTATAAATTTTTCACGAATGATTGTATTATTTCCACCATTCCAAGTAACTCCATTACTTACCGAAATAACAGCCTTACCATTTTTATTAAGGTGATTCATGACATTTATAATAAATATCCAGTCTCCTGCTGCCACCTTCTGTACTTCTGGTATCTCATCATATATTGCTTGTAATGCTTCGTTACTTCCAATGCTGTCTTTTGCTTTTATTCCCCATGGATAATCACAGAATATTTTATCAAACATCAAATTATCCTTTATATTTAAAACTGATTTTTGCTCAATTTTTACCCGATCAGATATCAATTCTGTACGGATTGCTGACACTTCTTTTACATCTCGCACAATCTCTGTACCATAAAATTGTGATTCTGGACTCTTTTCTATGGCACTCACAAGAAACGAACCAATTCCGCTGCAAAAATCTGCCACCTTATCATTTGAAATCTGAAGAATCTCATTTGCCAGCTTTATGACACTCTGCGGTGTTTCACATTCTCCCATGAAACGATTTCCCTGTAATTGCCACCATAAAACAGTCGCTAAAAGTGCAGCTTCTGAATATTCTTCTGAAATTTCTATTGCAACATTCCATAAATTTCCAATATTTTCTTTTATGAAACTGACTCTTTCTGGTGAAAAAGTCAGCTCCACATATTCTTTTAACTGGTTTATATCTGTTATCTTATTTTTTAAGGATACATAGGCCACATATGCTAAACAAAACCCACCGTACATAGAAGCATTTCCAAATTCTCTTATCCTGTTTGAAATATTCCAGCTAATCTCTTCAACTTTTGAGATTTCTTTTGCTTTTAGCTCTTTAACCGAAGTCTTCAATGCCACTTCCTCCTTTGGTTATTCACAATCAATTTCCATATTTTTACTATAGCACCCACATTATTGATTGTCAATAATCAAATTTGGTTTTTGATAACCATTGTTGATTTTTAATATATTTCATTAGCTCTACGATAATAAATCCTTATTTCTATGACAGCGATATTTATTATTCCAAATAATACCACAAGATTTATTGGCATACATCTTCTCAACACATCGCTTGATACAATAATCATCTCTAAACTGACCACCATAAACCGTATGGAATATTTATCCCACACTCTTCGATACTGTTCTATTTTCTTCAGAACAAACATTTCACCGGCAATTACTGCTCCGACAATGATAATAATTGCCATAACTCGCAAACACCACGACCATTCTGTTGAAAAATATTCCTTCTCACCCCAAATATTTAATTCTGATGGACGAATTACCCATTCTACATACCTACACCAAACTCTTACCGGAACTTTTATACAAGCAATTAAATCATTCTGAACTACTGTGCTTTTTATCATCTCAAATACTAAAAAAATAATATATGCCATCTGCCAGAAACTTGTTTTTTCTTTCATTTCTTGTTTCAGACTTTTTATTTTCTGATCCGCCTTTTCTTTCATCGTTTCTGCATTCTCTTGTAATTTGTTATATTGACATTGTATTGTCCTTACCTTCTTTTCAGCTTCTTCCTGTTTCTGCTGTGCCTGTTCCACCGCTTCCACAGATGATTGGTTCACTTGTATCTGTAATTTAGAGTTCCGGTCCCGAACGTCTTTTATTTCTTCTTCGAGCCGCTCTTGCTCGCTCCTGCTCATCAATCCGTTTCTGTTCCTCAAGTCGTCGTTGCTCTGCTGAAGCGATTGATTCAGCTTCTGCGTTTCGGACAGTTCGGTTGTCAAACGCTGAATTTCTACGGTTGATTTCCGAACTTCTTCTCGCAATCTCTGCCTGTCGGATAAGATCGTCTGTTTCTCTTCTTCCAGTGTCTGTATCTGCTTTTTCTGTGTTCGCATGAACTCTTTCGCTTTCTCGAAACTCTGTACGAGAATATCCCTCTCCGCTTTGAGCTTGATTGGTGATTCCTCTGGTGTCTGCAATGGCTGCGTCAAGCTCTCTGTAATAGTTTCTGAGTTCTTCGTCTGATCTGCTGTCTCTGTCGGCTGCAACTTTGGATTTTTCCCTATTTCCATTAAATTCATTCTCTAACCCCTCCTTGCTGATGTCCAGATGAAAGGTTTTTGACAGATTGCTGTCACGCACTTTCTTTCCATCCTGATTCTGAAATGTGATGTGTTTCCGCTTTTCTGTCCAGTTCACACTCCATCCAAACTGTTTCATTTTTTCTATAAACTTTTCTTTGCTGATACAATTTTC
>ULTL01075280.1_pt1 | contig 16170 bp, 17 predicted proteins | sample 1957531 | NCBI WGS metagenome assembly ULTL01 (sample SAMEA4835732, study PRJEB28245) | human gut metagenome | biome: gut microbiome; material: fecal sample | place: Denmark | collected 2008 | reverse complement strand
TCCAGCAGCTTTATGCCGCTGCCGGAATATACGGCACGGCTTTCTTCACCTAGATACTCCGTCAGTATTTTTAAACTGTTCTCACGTTCAGGCAGTTCCGGCTGCAATTTTTCCATATCCAAAAAACGGCTTAAATCGGCAAAGGCATGTTCAGTTGCCGCAAAAATTTCCGGACGCTTGGGGTCATACATTAACCCAACGTTTATATTGCAATGTTTTTTCAGTTCGCGCAGCAGTTCTATCTGTAATCCGTCAAAACGGTAAAACTCGCTGAAATATAAATTTTCCCACGGAACAACCGGGTTATCTTTTTGCAGCACATAAACAGCAAGGCGGTACAAGCCTTCAACGTCAAACCAGTCTTCTTTTTTTAATTTCTGGCGGTAAGCCGTATAAACGGCGGCAATTTCGCGGTCTTTAAGCCCAAGTTTTCCTGGCCTGTCCCAGCCGTTAAGCGCTTCGTAAATTTCTTCCATTTTGGCGCCGCTGCGCGATAACTGCCCAATAAGCGATGTTACCGCTTTAACAAAGCCTTTCTTTGCAACCAGAATGTTAAAATAATCAAGTTTATTATCGTGGGCATATTTTTGCAGAATTTCTTCGACAATAAGCTCCTGCGTGCGGCGTGAAATGCGCTGCAAACCTGCATAGCCGTTAGCATTAAGCAGACCGGTTGCAACATCGTCAAAATTTTTTACGCGTACTGCGCCCTCTTTAAAAGCACGGCTTTGCAGCACGCCGCTGGGCAGAACCAAAAGCGAACTTTCCCAGCCTTTCTCTGCTATTTCATTAATAAAATATCCTCTGGCACTGCACCCCAGGGGGACATAGTAAAGTTTATTCATAAATATTTCTCCGATAGTTTTTCTTTTATTTTACCACAAAAACGTCTTTATCCAAAAAGTAAAATCATTTTATAATAGTGTATGCTATTTAAAGTTTTGTCGTTAACTTTATGTTAAATTTTATCAAGAATAATTTACATTTTCTTAAAAATGTAGTATTCTATATAAGAATTTTAAAATACCTATTAAATTAAGGGGGAATTTTTATTATGTCAGGTTTAGGTTTAATGATAGCGTTTGTTATCGCTATCATCGTCATGATTGTCGCTATCTCCAAGTACAAGATTCATCCGTTTTTGTCTATTATGACCGTATCTCTTGTTCTTGGCCTCGTTGCCGGTATTCCTCTGGTGGACACCAAAGTTGACGGCAAAACGGTTCAGGGCATTGCCACTGTTATCGGCTCCGGTTTCTCCGGCACATTTACCAGTATCGGTATCGTTATTATTTTAGGCGCCCTTATCGGCGGCATTTTGGAAATTACCGGTGCAGCCTTTAAACTGGCAGACCTTATTATTAAACTGGTTGGCAAAAAGAACCCGGAACTCGCTATTGAACTTATGGGCTGGGTTGTTTCCATTCCTGTATTCTGCGATTCCGGCTTTGTAATTTTAAACCCTATCCGCAAAGCGCTGGTTAAACGTACTCTTGCGCCAAGCGTTGGCATGTCGGTAGCTTTAAGCGCCGGCCTTTACATCTCCCATGTATTTATTCCCCCTACACCGGGCCCTATCGCTGCGGCAAATACTTTGGGCATTGGCAATAACCTGCTGCTGGTTATCGGCATGGGCATGGTAGTTTCCATTTTCCCGCTTATTGCTGGTTACGCTTTCGTTAAATATATCGGCCCGAAAGTTAAAACTCCGGAAGACATTAACGACGGCGAAGTTGTAAAAACTTATGAAGAAATTATGGCTTCCCACAAAAATATTCCGGGCGCGTTCATGTCCCTCGCTCCTATTATCATTCCTATTTTGTTAATGGCTTTGGGTTCCATTTCCAACATGGCTAAATGGACCGGCTTCTTCGCAGATGTATGCGTTTTCCTTGGCACACCTGTAATTGCACTGGCAGTAGGCGTTATCTTTGCTGTTGCCCAGCTTATCAGCTCCGGCAAAACCGGTGAATTTTACGAACTTACCAATGAAACCTTAAAAGTTTCCGGCCCTATTTTGTTTGTAACCGCTGCCGGCGGCGTACTCGGCAAAGTTATTGCTGTTTCCGGTATGGTACAGTACATTACCGCCAACGCAGGCATTTTGGAAACTATCGGTATTTTCTTCCCGTTCCTTCTTTCTGCAATTCTTAAAACGGCTCAGGGTTCTTCCACCGTTGCTCTTACAACAACCGCAGGCATTGTTGCACCGCTCCTGGGCGTACTCGGCCTTGATACCCCGATGCTTACCACCCTTACCGTTATGGCAATCGGCGCAGGTGCTATGGTAGTATCGCACGCTAACGACTCTTACTTCTGGGTTGTTACCAACTTCGGCGAAATGACTCCTGACCAGGGCTACAAAACCCAGACCGTCTGCACTTTGGTGCTTGGCGTATCTTCCATGCTGGGCATCTGGCTCTTGTCCCTGTTCTGCTGATTTAAGGAGTAATTTATGAAAAAAATCCTTTTAATACCCGATTCTTTTAAAGGTACAATGTCTTCCATGGAAATCTGCTCAATTATGGAAGAAAGCATACACCATCACTATCCGGAAGCTGAAGTTGTAAGCATTCCGGTTGCCGACGGCGGCGAAGGAAGCGTTGATGCCTTTTTGGAAGCACTGGGCGGCGAAAAAGTAAGCGTTAAAGCGCAGGACCCTTACGGCCGCGAAATAAATTCTTTTTACGGAATTTTACCCGACGGTACTGCTGTAATTGAAATGGCAGCAGCTGCAGGGCTTCCGCTGGTTGGTGAAAACCGCCGTGCAGAAAAAACCACTACTTACGGCGTAGGCCAGCTTATTGAAGATGCTTTGCGCAATAAATGCAAAAAGCTTATTGTTGGCCTTGGCGGCAGCGCAACCAACGAAGGCGGCTGCGGTGCGGCAGCAGCTCTGGGCGTACGCTTTATCAACAGTAAAAATGAAAGCTTTGTCCCTGTCGGTGAAACCTTAAAGGATATTGCCGCTATCGACGCAAGCGGCATTAATCCACTTCTGCGCGAAGTTCCTATTGTTACCATGTGCGATATTGATAACCAGCTCTGCGGGCCGCATGGGGCTTCAGCTGTTTTCGGGCCGCAAAAGGGCGCTGACGAAGGTTGTATAAAAATGCTTGATGCCGGTCTTTATCACATGTCCGAAATCATTAAACGTGATTTGGATAAAGATGTGCTGAACCTGCCGGGCTCCGGCGCAGCAGGCGGCATGGGCGGCGGTATGGCGGCATTTTTTAACAGCACTTTGCAGCCCGGCATAGAAACGGTGCTTGATACCGTTCATTTTAATAACCTGCTTGAAGGCGCAGACCTTATTATTTCAGGTGAAGGCAAAATTGATACCCAGTCCCTGCGCGGCAAAGTGGTTATTGGCGTTGCACGCCGTGCTAAAAAATCATCCGTACCGCTTATTGCCGTTGTCGGCGATATCGGCAGCGATATTCAAAAAGCCTACGAGGAAGGCGTAACCGGAATTTTCAGCATTAACCGCGTTGCCCTCCCCTATGAACAGATTAAATTAAGGGCGAAAGATGATCTGCGGCTGACAATCGACAATATTATGTATTTTATGAAGCATATGCGCTAAAACAAAACTCCTGCTTGGCAAACTTAACTGCCGGGCAGGAGTTTTTCTTTTCCTATTTTAATTAATCTTCGTAGCAGTCATCATCCCATCTGTCATCGTCGTCATCTTCCCAGCGGTTGTCGTCCCATCTGTCGTCATCGTCGTCTTCATAACGGTCGTCGTCCCATCTGTCATCATCGTCGTGTTCCCAGCGGTCGTCGTCCCACCTGTCATCATCGTCATCATCCCAACGGTCATCGTCATGCCTGTCACGGCGTTCTTCGCGTTCCCATCTGTCACGGTCTTTTTTGTAATTGCCGCGGCGTCCATTATCGTGACGCCATTTATCGTCATTGCCTCTGCCATTATCATGGTCAAAAGGGCTGTCCTTGCCGCTTGCCGCGCGCAGAATATCGTTTACAACGCCAAGCTTATTGCCGCCCGTATCTGCGGTAATAGCAGGCATTAATTTTTGTTCAGGAGCAGCTTCCGTTTCCGCTGCCCATAACGGGCTGATAAATGCTGCCATCAATAATGTACACAATACCTTTTTCATCATCCCTCACTCCTTAAAATTAAACAATATACCCTCTATAATAATTATACAAAAACAAAACAATAACAGGCAACAATGCTTACAAACAATTTACAATTAAATTTTCGTTCTGCGCTTGTTTTTGCTATTATTTGTAATATCTGAAACATAAAGCGCCGCGTCCACGGTTTGAATCTGGCAAAATAATAATTAACTTTCACTTTTTAAAAATTTATAGTATTATGTAAATGCAGCTGACGCTGTAATACGTAAAAAGAAGGTATAGTATATGAAAACAAGAAAGGTTGTCATTATCGGTGCCGGGCATGTAGGCTCTCATGTAGCACTGGGCCTTATTCAATCCGGCGAAGCCGATGACATTGTTTTAATTGATATTTTAAAAGAAAAAGCAGCCGCACAGGCATTGGACCTTGACGACTGCGTAAGCGGAGCTTTATGCGGACATGACGCCGTTATACGCGCCGGTGAATACGAGGAACTTAACGATGCCGATATTATGGTTGTTGCGTTCGGGCGCAGCCGCAAACCCGGCGAAACACGCCTTGATATGTTCGACGATACCATCCGCATGGCAAACGAAGTAATCGGTCATTTAAAACAGGTTGATTTTAAAGGCATTATGATTAGTATTTCCAACCCTGCCGATATTATCTGTGAATACATCCGCCGCCAGATGAACTGGCAGACAAACCGCTGCTTCTGCACCGGCACCAGCCTGGAAACCTACCGCCTGCTGCGCGTGCTTTCAGCCGCTACCGGTTACAGCCGCCGCTCCATTCAGGCAATGTGCATGGGCGAACACGGCAACAGCAGCTTTATCGTATGGTCGCGCATTTTTATTAACGGCACTCCGTTTTTGCAGATGCGCGAAAATAGCCCAAGGCTTGCCGCACTTAACCTTGATGATTTGCAGGAACAAGTTAAACGCGCTGGTGATATTGAAGTTGACGGCAAGGGCTGCACCGAATTTGGCATTGCCAATGTTGCCGTAATGCTTATAAAAGCAATTTTCCATGACCAGAAACTCATCTGGCCCTGCTCCACAGCACTTAACGGTGAATACGGGCAAAAAGATGTTGCCGCCGGCGTGCCATGCGTTATCGGCAAAAACGGCCTTGAACAAATTTTAGAAGTAGAACTTGACGAAAGCGAAAAAGAAAAATTCGCCAAATCCTGCGATATTATCCGCGGCTTTTTGGAAAGAGCCGAAAGCGTAAAATAAAAATAAAGCAACGTAAAAGCAAACAGCACTTCAAAAGTAATTTTACTTTCGGAGTGCTGTTTTACTATTTACGCTGTTAAATTACAGTTCAGCTTTTTTGGCGATAATGGCAGCACAGGCAGTGCAGGCCGGGCAATCGCAGAATTTTGCGCCGTTCTTTTTAATTTCTTCAGCATGGGCAAGTACGTTTTTAGCCATTTCTTCGCCAAAAACTTTAACGCCTGCTTCGCTGCCTGCAAAAGCAATTAAACCGTCAACAGGCATAATGTCTGCTTCAACTTCGGCAATAAGCTTTTTGGTCAGTTCTGCTTCTTTATCAGTACCGGCTGCTTCCAGCCATTCTGCGCAAACTGCTTTGGCTTCTGCACAGCAGGAAGGTGCGTTTTTTAAAGCGTTTACCTGTTCAGTAAGGTAAGTTCTTAATTCATTAGTCATAATAAATCATCCTTTCCAGTAAACAATCGGAGGTTTAACCTAATTTTTTCATATTGTCTAAAATTCTGGCAAGCATTGCCTCGCAAGTGCGGATTTCTTCATCCGAAAAACCTTTGTAAAAAATTTCGGACATTTTATCGGATACCGCTTTATAATCCTGCTCCAAATTTTCAGCCTTGGCAGTAAGCGCCAGCAAGGTTTTGCGGCGGTCATTTTTATCAGGCATACGGCATACAAGCCCTGCCTTCTCCATACGGTCAACCATGCTTGTAAGCGTCGTTGGCGCAAGACCTGTTTTATCTGCCAATTCGCGCAGAGAAATACCGTCCCTGCTCCACAAAACGTATAAGATACGCCCTTGCGCGCCGTTAAATGCATCAATGTTTTTCTCCGCTAAAATCTGCTCTAAAATTCTGTCGCTAAGCCTTTTAATCTGCGAAACATAATTGCCGCCTTTAATTTCCATTTATATTCCTCCTGTGTAGGATTATACTATATAGTAGTATTTTGTGCAAGCTATTTTATTAAATATATCTATCCATTCATCCAGATATCATCATTGCACCGCAAAATATAAGTATTAAACCAAGCGCGCCAAAGATAAGCCTGTACATGCCGCGGCTTAAAAGCTGTGCATCCGGCTTGCCGACCGGATTACACAGCCAGTTCCAGTTTTTTACCGCTCCAACAGCAAGCACAATGCCTGTAAAAAGTGTTATGTAATCACGGTATTCGGTTATAAAATCAGTCAAAGCCTTATCCATTTTATTCCTCTTCGTCCTTTATCTGTACCAGCATGCCCCTTTTATTGCGCTCAAAAGCAGTACCATAAGTGCTGTTTAACAAAGGCAAAAGCTCCGGATACAAATTGCAGATAGTATTTAAATCGTAAATGCCATACTCTGCATCTTCACCGGCATAAACTTCATCTTCATCGCCTGCTTCAAAATACCAGCCGCTGTCCCAGCCGGTATCGTCGCTGTCAGGTTCCTCCCGGCAGCAAAAACCTACGGTACAGCCGTCTTTTATAATCCGTTTGCTTATACGGCAATGCCGTGCTCCCTGCCAGTCTGGCAGCAGTTCTTTAAAACTGCCTTCATCAATAAATGCCTGCCATTCATTTTCATCGCCGCACAGTTTTTGCCATTCGGTAAAACGATCTTCAATAATTTTTTCAACAGTCCGGCAATATTCATCGCACCATGGCAAAAGCAGGTATGCCGCTTCTTCTGCACAAGGCATTTGCCCTTTAAAATATTCTCTTGCGTATGTTTTTAAATCTTTAATAAAAGCGTAGGGCATGCTGCGGTTGCCAGTGTTGTACCAGTTGGCAAAACATACACCTTTATGGTTATAATCAATTATCATAAGCCTGCCGCCAAGTTCATCACGCACAAAAGCACGCAAATCATTAAGGCTGCCGCTTTTTACACTTTTAGCCACGTCAACGTGCTGCTGCAAAAAAACATCGCCCATTAAATTATGGTTTATGCACCAGCGCAGGTATGCCGCCATATGGTTATATACTGCCAGTTCATCAACCGAAAGATTATGTTCCTGTATCAGTTTTAAATGATCTGCGGCACAGTCCATTTCGCGGTCATCATAATTTAATATTTCTGCATCGGTAACAGCGTTTAAACGGCTGGGATTGATGACTTCCAAAATTTCATCCGGGCATTTTTGCAATAATTTATCCATACCGTATTCTACTTTATAATCAAGTTCTTCTTTATAAAGCGGTATTGCCTGATAAAAATTTACTGCATCGCCATTTGGCAGCGTACAGGCATAACTTGCTTCGCCAAAAACACCGGGGCTTAAAACAACAGCCGAACACAGCTTTGTACTCTCATCAAAGCTGGTAATATCGTCAAATTCAAGCGTTGACCCCCAGTCATAATACATTCCGTTATTAACAGGGCTGCGCGCCATGAATTTTAAAAAGCGTATAGGCCAGTACCACTTTTCGTCCTTTAGTGATTCTTCGTCAAGCCGCCAACCGGCCGGCAGGTTAATTAAAAGTTCGGCACGTTCCAATTGTTCGTTTTTCAGCTCATCAGGCACTTCCATTTTATGCGCACCCATGCCGCAGGTTACCAGCGTATAATATTCGTGTTCCGCCCGTGGCGGGATAACATAAATATCCACGTGAATATCAGGCGATGCCAATTCATGCATTACGCTGCCGTACTTGCCGAAATATTTTTCAATATGATTTCCAACGCTCTGCATTTCTTCAAAACTGTAAAGTTCCGGTTCGCGGTAATTTTCTTCAATATATTCTTCAATGGTTTTAATTAAATTTGCCGCGTCCTCGTCATCGGGCTTTAACTGCTGCCATTTGCGTGCATAGGCCAGCGCTTCCAGCTCGCGTCCCGCCGTCATCCACAGAGCGTAAGCCATACGGCAGTTCCAATACCAGTCATCCAGCCCTTGCAGGCGCACACTTTCAAAAATATTTACGGCTTTTTCCAGCAAAAATATATCCACGCCGTCCTCGTTTGCTTTTGAATTATTATCGCCAAGCACTCCCAAATTGCTGTAAGCCCTGCCCAAAAGCACGGTCAGTTCATAGCCGCGTTCTTCTTCCGGTATGGCTTCAATGGCATCAACACATTTTTGATATTCATTTGCTTCATTCCACTCCACAATCTTTTTAAGTAAATCGTTCATAAAGCCTTCCCCTTTCAAACAGCCTGCGCCAAAATACAAAAGGACGCCCCGCTGTCTACATTAAACATAAACAGCAAAGCGTCCGTTAATTTTATTGCTAATATTTATTACATAACAAAGTGCCGGCCTTAAGTTATAACGCCGCTTCGCCTGCCTGATTGCCTGCCTGATGATTACACAGCCCATAATCTTTGCCGCTCCTTGTTATATTTTATTTAATTATACTAAACTTTAAAGTTTTAAACAATGTTCTAACCCATTTTGGCAAAGTAATATTTAACGGCTATGACCTGAGCGGCAAGCAAAACCGCCAGCAGGTAAAATACCTGTGTAATACCGAAACCATGTGCAACAAAGCCTAAAACTGCCGGGCCTAAAATTACGCCGGTGTAACCCATGCTTGTTATTGCCGTTACAGCTGCGTTAATGGGCATAACTTTCTGGTATTTTGTCAGCGAATAAATTGTGGGTACTATGTTGGCAAGTCCTAATCCCATCAGCACAAACCCAAGCTGAATGGCATAAAAGTTTTCCAAAAAGATAACACTTAAAAAGCCAATAGCCCCTATAATACTGCCAAAAACCAATGTTTTTTCTTCGCCAAGCACGGCTACAATTTTATCGCCCAAAAGGCGCATACACAGCATTGCTACCGAAAAAACGGCATAGCCTACGCCTGCAAGCGAAAGCTCGGTATTTTTTACTTCTGTAAGCAAAACGCCGCTCCAGTCCATAACTGCACCTTCGCCCAAAAATGTTATGCACGCCAGCACGCCGAAAAACACTACTATGCCTTTGGGAACAGCAATTGGTTTTTCGTTGCCAGCGCCTTTAAAATTTAAAAAGTGGCGGCTGTAAATTACCGTAAACACTATTACTATAAGGCTGTGTATGGCGGCAATAACTGTTATGCCAAGCCCTGCTTTGGCCAAAAGGCTGAATAAACCTGCACCGGCAAAGCAGCCGACGCTCCATAAAGCGTGCATACCGCTCATCATACGCTTTTTAGAAGCGTTTTCTACAATAACGGCATTAAGGTTCATATTAACGTCTATGCAGCCCATTGCCGCGCCAAAAACCGCAAGAAATACCAGAAAGCCCCAAATATTGCCAAGCAGCGATAAAATTATTAAATCCGCTGCCATAACGGCGATAGCTGTTCGCAAAACTTTTTTGCAGCCATAACTGCGGCTTAACATACCTGCCAGCGGCATAAAAATAAAAGCGCTGATGCCGATGCTTAATAACAGCATGCCTAATACATCGGCGCCAATTTGCAGTTTATCTTTAACTGCCGGTATCATTGGCGCCCATGTGGCAACCGCAAACCCACTGATAAAAAACGCCATGCGCGCCGCCATCTGCTCTTTTTTGCCTACTTTATAGGCCGATAAATAATCATCTACTAATCCCATTAATTAACCTCCGGTTAAGGCTTGCAAATTCCGCACGGGCTGTAGCCTTTGCTGATTAATTCGGAACGCCGTCCTTTAAAGTTTTCCCTATTTTTAGCGCTTATTTTTTCTGCGCCGCTGCAATCAGGCTTATGAAACTTTTTGCTGCCGTTATTTAACACATAGCTTTGTACTGCGTAATCATCGGCAGTTGGGCATACTTTTGGCTTATTGCCGGCAGTTTTTGCCGTTTGCTGCCCTTCTGCCAGTTTGCTTTTGCCGTCTGCATAGTTAATTTCCACGCCCGGCTGTACATTATAACAAAAAACATTAAAGCTTATGCCTGCACCTTTATCCTCTACGGACATTGCCTCCATCTGTACGCCTGACGCCACAAGGTTATTGCCGTTAAACACCGGCGTTACACGGTATAAAACATGGTTGCCGGTTTCTTTAATATAGTCGGCCACCATATTTTCAAACGGCAGCATGCCATCTACATTCATATAGCGCGTTCCGGTTATTAAATTGCATTCGTTTGCATTTTCAGCCGTAAGCTGATAACCGATTAAATGGCAGCGGTTATAAAGATATTTACCGTCGACAAAATCGTATTTTGCCGTCTGCCAGCCGCTCGGCTTAACCTGGCCAATGCTGCCGCGCTTTTCTTTAGGCATAGTTTCTTTGGATACATTTGCAAACGCCGTGCCGCAGCGTTTTAAACTATCCAGCGGGCTGTATTTTTCAAATGATTTTTCAGTTAAATCAGCCTCGGTAAAATTTGGATTATTGCCGTTAATTGCAATAAAGGGCTTGCCGCTGTACGCAGGTACAGAAGCAATACCGGCGGCGTTAACGGAACTGCCTGCCGGTGCGGCGGCATTGCTGCCTTTTTGCCCGCAGCCGCTTAAAACAAGGCTTACAGCCAGCATTAAAGAACAAATTACAGCAAATATTTTTCTCATTTTACGTAAACTTCCTCCGTAATTTTATCGTGGGATGAACCGGCAAAATCATTGTTCTCTTTAAGATGCCAGTTTTTTAAATCTATGTCAAAATATAAGTCTGCCGGATAAACACGGTTCCACCTATACAAAATAATTTTCTGCATTTCTTTTTCATAAGGCTTAACGCTGATGTTTTCGGCAAAGCAATAATCATCACTGTCTGCTTTTGCCATAAAATCCTCATCAACGGTTATGCCTTCAGCAGTTTCATCAAACTGCCCGCGGCTGTATGCGTTCATCCACAGTTTATGCGTGCCGCAAAGCTTCAGCAGCCGCGCACGCAAAACCCTGTCCATACTCTGGCGGCGGTTATTAAAAAGCATGCCTAAATTATCATCAACGCAAGCAATTAAAATCATTTTTATACCCTTCCGTGCTGTTTATTATATTCATCATAACTTTTTAAACGCTCTGACAGTGTACCTGTATGCAGTTCAAAAAGATGATTGTCATAATCATAAAAATATAAAGAACGCCCTTCTCCCTCTATACGGCTGCGCCCTTCCCTGAAAGTTAAGCCAAGAGTTTTAATGCGGTTTTTATATTCATCATATTCTTTTTTGTCAATTTTAAAAGCTATGTGGTTATAGGTTGTTTCCTTTAAAGATTCACCCTGCATAATCACCAGCCACAAACCATCAATATCAAAAAATCTTTCCTGCGACAGCGAAAAAGTATTCTCGCCGCTGTCGTATATAACTTTAGCATCAAACAGCTGCTGCAACATAACTGTTGTACGTTCAATATCGTGTACAATAAAAGTAATATGGCTTATTTGCATAAACTGCCTCCTTAAACAAATCATTTTCATCATAGCATTATAAAAAACACTTTGCAAGTTAAGTTTTTAAAAGAATACAAAAATCCCCGGCAGGATTTTCCCACCGGGGACTGATTATTTACCGTTAAGCTATTAGTAGTTTACTTTGCGCAGTTCAAAATATGCTTTCGGATGGTCGCAAACAGGGCAAACTTCCGGAGCTTTTTCAGCAATTACGATATGGCCGCAGTTGCCGCAAATCCAAACCTGTTTTTCTTCGCGTTTAAATACACGGTCATTTTCAATGTTGGCAACCAGTGCATTGTAGCGTTCTTCATGTTCTTTTTCAATTTTGCCAACTTCTTCAAACAGCATGGCAATATAATCAAAGCCTTCTTCTTTTGCTACTTTGGCAAATTCAGCATACATTTCGGTCCATTCATAGTTTTCGCCTGCTGCTGCGTCTTTAAGGTTGGTTAAAGTATCGGGCAGGCTGCTGTGTGCTACGCCGCCGCTGGTTAAAAGTTTAAACCAGATTTTAGCATGTTCTTTTTCGTTGCCTGCGGTTTCTTCAAAAATATTGGCAATCTGGTTATAGCCTTCTTTTTTTGCAATGCCTGCATAATAGGTATATTTGTTTCTTGCCTGAGATTCACCGGCAAATGCTGCCTGCAAATTTGCTTCGGTTCTGCTTCCTTTAAATTCCATTGTTCATACCTCCATAAAATAAATTTTATTTGTGCTGCTGCACTTATTGTGCTTCTTTTGCCTCAAGCTTCTGGCAATCGGGGCACAATCCATTAAAAACAATATCATGGCTCTGCATTTTAAAGCCGGTTACTGCGGCAACCTTTTCATCAAGGTCTTCCATGTAATCCATATTCTCTACATTCATAAATTTTCCGCAATGGGAACATTTAATGTGGTAATGCTTGGTAAGCATATGGTCAAACCTGTCTGCGCCGCTGGGTACGGAAACCTTGTTTAAAAGCCCGCTTTCCACAAGCGAGTTAAGGTTGCGGTACACCGTTCCCTTACTGATATCGGGATATTCCATGGTTATGCGTTCATAAACCTCGTCAGCCGTGGGATGGTCCGCCAGGAAGCGTACTGCAGCAATAACAAGCTGTCTTTGAATAGTATTACGTTTCATTCTGCCTCTCCCTTCTAACAAAACTTATTCTCAATTACAATTATATACCCAAAAGAAATCTTGTCAAGCAAGTTTACTATTTTTTCACGTATGAGAGGTTTTTCCTTTAAAATTACAGCTTTTTTCAGTAAGCGTCTGCTTATCGTTCACGCTTGTTTTTAATAAATAATGTTTTTCGTTTATCAGTTTTAGTTATTTAAAAATTTTAAAAACTTTTATTTGATTGCTAATGAGTTTTGGTAGTGATATAATAAATTTGCAGTTAGTCATAAGTAATCAAAGGAGAAAATTAAATATGGAAGCTATTACTTTAAATAATCTGGCTATCGGGCAAAAAGCCACGATTATTACAGTTGGCGGTGAAGGCATTTTACGCCGCCGCTTTTTAGATATGGGGCTTACCCCAAAAACAAGGGTTATGGTGCGTAAAAGAGCGCCCTTAGGCGACCCTATTGAAATTTTTCTGCGCGGCTACGAGCTGACCCTGAGGCTGGATGACGCTAAAAAAATTACCGTGCAGCCGGAGGAAGCATGAAACTTACATTTGCACTTGTAGGAAACCAGAACTGCGGCAAAAGCACGCTTTTTAACTATCTTACCGGCAGCAACCAGCATGTCGGCAACTTTCCCGGCGTAACGGTGCAGAAAAAAGAAGGTATTTTGCTGAAGGATAAGGATATTACCGTTATTGACCTTCCCGGTATTTATTCCCTTTCGCCTTATACCTCTGAGGAAATTGTTACGCGCGATTTGCTTTTGCGCAACAAGCCGGATGTTATTGTAAACGTTCTTGATGCTACCAACATTGAACGCAGCCTGTATTTATCATTGCAGCTTATAGAGCTTAATACGCCAATGGTAATTGCCCTTAATATGATGGACGAATTACAGGCGAGCGGCGGCAGTATTGATATTAAAACGCTTGAGAAAAAACTCACCATACCGGTAATTCCAATAACGGCCAATTCAGGTGCTGGTGTTGATGAACTTATCCGCCGCGCCAAAAACGCTGCTGAAACTCATCAGCTGCCTGAGCGCCTTGACTTTTGCTCCGGCCCGGCACATGTGGCAATTCATTCCATCGCCCACTTAATTGAACCTAAAGTACGAAAAAAAGGCTTGCCGCTGCGTTTTTCGGCAACAAAGCTCATTGAAGGCGATGACCTGTTAACCAAAGAACTGGAATTAACGGAAAACGAACAGGATATTATAGGCCACTTTGTTACAGAGCTTGAATCCGCAGCAGATACGGATAAAGAAGCTGCTTTGGCGGATATGCGCTACACCTATATTGAAGAACTGTGCAGCCAGACCGTGCATAAGCCCGATGAAAGCGTTGCCCAGAAGCGTTCTGTAAAAATGGACCGCTACTTAACAAATAAATACCTGGCTATACCTATTTTCCTTTTAACAATGTTTACGGTGTTCTGGCTTACCTTTGACGTTATAGGCGCAGAATTAAGCAACTTGCTGGAGCTTGGCATTGCCGCCGTAACAGACGCGGCTGACGCAGGTTTAACAGCAGCAAATGTCAGCGCGCCTATTCACTCGCTTATTATCGACGGCGTATTTACCGGCGTTGGCAGCGTGCTTTCGTTCTTGCCAACTATCGTAACGCTATTCTTCTTCCTCTCTCTTTTGGAAGATACAGGTTATATGGCGCGCATTGCCTTTGTAATGGATATGCTGCTGCGTAAAATCGGGCTTTCCGGTTCATCTTTTGTGCCGATGCTTATCGGCTTCGGCTGCAGCGTACCGGCAATTATGGCAACACGCACTCTTGCCAGTGAGCGTGACCGCAAAATAACAATTATTTTAACGCCTTTCATGTCGTGCAGTGCCAAACTTCCGGTTTACGGTGTTTTTATCGCGGCTTTCTTTGCCGAAAACCGTGCGCAGGTAATGATGTACCTGTACCTGACAGGCATTTTAGTTGCTATTTTATCTGGCCTGCTTTTAAAAGCCTTTGTATTTAACGGCCAGCCTGTTCCGTTTGTAATGGAACTGCCTGCTTACCGCCTGCCTACCGTAAGAAGCATAGGCCTGCATATGTGGAGCAAAGCCAAAGATTTCCTGCATAGGGCCTTTACCATTATCTTCCTTGCAAGCATTGTTATCTGGCTGCTGCAAAGTTTTGATACGCGTTTTTATATGGTAGAAAACCCCGCCAACAGCATGCTTGCCCAAATCGGCTCTTTTATAGCACCTGTTTTTGCTCCGCTTGGCTTTGGCGACTGGCGTGCGGCAACGGCATTAATTACCGGCATTACGGCTAAAGAAGTTGTTATAAGTACGCTTTCCGTTCTTACCGGCAGCGGCGATGAACTAACCGGAAGCGCATTGCAGAACCTTTTCTCCCCGCTTACGGCGCTCAGCTTTTTAACATTTGCCCTGCTCTACCCACCCTGCGTGGCAGCGCTTGCAGCAATAAAGCGTGAAATGAACTCCGGCATTGCCACTATTGCCATTATGGCTTACGAAATATGCGTTGCCTGGCTGGCAGCCTTTACGGTTTACCATATTGGTTTAATGCTCGGTTTTAACTGATTATAATAACTGTCAATTCCTAATGTAAGTTTTTAAGGCTTGCATTAGGAATTTTTTATTTTGAAAATTATAAAACAAAAACCGCCATACATATTTGTACGACGGTTTTATAACTGATATATGCTTTATTCTTCAATCATAGGCACGGTATTAGCCGCATGCTGCATTACATTAATGGTGTAATCGGTTTTGCCTTCGGCTTTTAATTTTTCCTGCGCCAGCTGCCATGCTTCTTCAATGGTTGCAACCGGAATCTGCCCTGTTTTTCTTGCAGCTTCAAAGTTTTCGGGTTTGGTTACAAGGTAAACGGTATTTTCGTGGCACAGGCTTGCCAGTACAAAAGCTACATAGAAAGGTATGGAAAATTCTTCACGCAAGGCTTTTTCCATATCCGTTAAATTATCAAAGCGGAAGCTTTCCATATATGCAGGCGGGTCATTAATTTCACGTGCTTCAAGCGCAGCAATTAAAATGCCGCCTTTTTTAAGTGCAAGTGCGGAAGTATCATAAGTTTTGCTGCCCTGATACAGGTTAATGTCTTTCGGGAAACCGCCCGGAGAAGCAATTACCACATCTGCTTTTCCTTTGGCTCTAACGCCCTGAATTTTTAATACTTCTTTGGTGCCTTCCAGCCATGCATCATACCAGTGGCCGCCAACGATTTTGGCAAAATCACCGTCATTATCAAGCACGTTGTTTACCAAAAAGCACGGGTTGATAAATTCGCAGGCAGCACAAAGTTCTTCGTGGAAACGGTTGCCTTCGATATTAGCAGTGCAAACGCCGGGATACACGCCGCCGCCAAATTCATCGGCAAGTGCCAGAGAATGGTGTTTTTGAATGGTTTCTTCACTG
>ULTL01074961.1_pt1 | contig 16372 bp, 18 predicted proteins | sample 1957531 | NCBI WGS metagenome assembly ULTL01 (sample SAMEA4835732, study PRJEB28245) | human gut metagenome | biome: gut microbiome; material: fecal sample | place: Denmark | collected 2008 | reverse complement strand
GCTGCGTCTGGCAGAAGGTACCCGCCTGGACATCCTCATCAAACTGGCGGGGCTGCTGGGACTTCGTCGGGAGGAGATCGTCGGGCTGCAGTGGAAGCATGTGGATCTGACGGCGCGGAAGCTGGAGATATGCAGCGTGCGTACATCCGCAGGAAGCCAGGTCATTACCAAAGAACCAAAAACCAGCTCCTCACGGCGTACCCTGCATATCCCGGATATTCTGGCAGAGGCATTGATCCGACAGAAGAAACATCAGGAGGACTGTAAAGCCTATCTGGAGGATGCCTATGTGGACAGCGGCTATGTCTTTACATATGAGGACGGAAGACCTATGCGTCCTAACTACGCTTCTGAACTCTTTACGGGTTTCATCGCGCAAAACCATCTTCCGCCGCTGACCCTTCACGGCCTCCGCCACAGCTTTGCCAGCATTGCCAGCGCCAAAGGGATCCCCATGTACGATATCGGCAAGGCCCTGGGCCATAGTTCCCCGGCCACTACCAGCAAGATCTACACCCACTTGCTGGATCCGGATCACAAGGATCTTCTGGATCGGCTGTGGGATGAGTCATGATAAAATAAGCCGCCGGACCTGTCCTGCTTTGCTGCAGGATGGCTCCGGCGGCGTTTCTTTTTCCCTTATCTGCAAATGCGCCATTTACAGCTACCAAAAAGCTACCAAACTTACTTTTCCTTAAAATAAGTTTTGAAAACAAATAAATCAGGCAGGAAATCAGCTGATTTCCTGCCTGATTTTGGTGGAGGTGAGGGGAGTCGAACCCCTGTCCGAAAACAATTCCACGGGATGTTCTCCGGGCGCAGGCGGTTATTCCGGGCGGCGTTACCGCCCTGTTCCCCTCCCGGCGGGCAAGCCGCCACGCCGGCCGGTCAGGTAAGAGTCATCATGCATGGCACGGTCAACTCTTTCCGTGCGCACGTTCACTGCGAAACGACGCCCTCCTTGAGCCGCAGTCCTCTCAAGTCGGACGGCTGCCAGCAATTAGGCAGCGATAGCTAAAGAATCGTTGTTCTTTAATTTATAAAGGTTGCCCATTTTCAGGTGGCTGGGCGCCACCGCCCGCTGATCCCGCTTCCTCGTCCCCGTCGAAACCGGTACACCCCCATAGGTGCGGACTGAGCATAGCACAGTCCGCGGAAGAAATCAATCAAATTTTTGTAAACAACAACGTTTCAGCACTTCGAAAATTTCACCATCATGGCCTGGGGCAGTAGTTTCGCCAGCACCCGGTAAAGCTTGTAAAAGGCCCTCGGCGTGTATACAACCTTCCCCGCCCGGGATGCCGCCAGGGTTCCGGCCACGACCTTATCCGGGTCGCAGTAGGGCAGCGTCTCAAAGGTCCTGGAGTTGCCCTGGATGTGGCCGATCTTCAAAAACTCCGTGGCCATGGGCCCGGGGCAGACGGCGGTCACGGCGATGCCCCGGCCCCGCAGCTCCACCGAAAGCCCCCGGGTAAAGGCGGACACGTATGCCTTGGTGCTTGAGTAGACCGTCATCCGGGGATTGGGGCAGAAGGAGGCAATGGAGCTGACGTTGATGATCCGGCCCCCATTGGGCATGTGGGGCAGGACCATGTGTGTCACCGCGGTGAGGGCCGTGACGTTCAAGTCCGTCATCCTTACCTGGCGCTCCACGTCTCCATCCCCCAGGTTGCCCAGGTAGCCGCAGCCGGCGTTGTTGATGAGGAGGGACACCTCCGGCCTCTCCGCCGCCAGCTTCTCTCCCAGCTTTTTCAGGTCCTCCTTGTCGCAGAGGTCCAGGGAAAGAATCTCTGTCTCCAGCCCCTCCAGCTCCCCGGCCAGCTTCTCCAGCCGGTCCCGGCGGCGGGCGATGAGCCAGAGGCGGTCCACCCCCGGGAAGTAGTCCCGAAGCTGCCGGGCAAAGGACATCCCCAGACCGGCGGAGGCGCCGGTGACGACGGCTGTGCTCATGTTACTTCTTCTCCGGCTCGGGGTACTCCTCCCCCTGGGTGTCCACCCGGATGGAGCGGATGACCTGGGGCTTGGTGGGCTTGTCGTTCATCATGTTCCGGGGCACCCGGGACACAGCCACGGCGGCCTCCACATTTTCGGTGATCTGCCCGAAGGCGGCGTACTGGCCGTCCAGATGGGGGGCGGCCTCCACCATGATGAAGAACTGGCTGCCGGCGCTGTCCGGGTGCATGGCCCGGGCCATGGACAGCACGCCAAGGGTGTGCTTGATGTCGTTCTTCTCAAAGCCGTTGCCGGCGAACTCCCCCCGGATCTGGTAGCCGGGACCACCGGTACCGGTGCCGCTGGGGCAGCCGCCCTGGATCATGAAGCCGGGGATGACCCGGTGGAAGGTCAGGCCGTCATAGAAGCCGCCGTTGGCCAGGGCGATGAAGTTGTTCACGGTGTTGGGGGCCTTCTCAGGGTACAGCTCCCCCCGCATAACCTGACCATTTTCCAGCTCAATGGTGACGATGGGATTGCTCATGTTTCAAATCTCCTTGTCTGCGTTCTTAAAAATCAGCGGTTGTAGCTCTTCATGGCCCTGTCCATGTCCCGCTTGGCGTCCCGCTGGGCCATGGCGTCCCGCTTGTCATAGTTTTTCTTGCCCCGGCAGAGCCCCACCTCCACCTTCACCCTGGCGTTTTTGAAATAGACGCTCAGGGGTACCAGGGCCATGCCGTCCTGCTGGGCCCGGGCCTGGAGCTTGTTGATCTCCCGCTTGTGCATCAGCAGGCGACGGGGGCGCACCGGGTCCTTGTTGAAGATGTTGCCGTGCTCATAGGGGCTGATGTGCATACCGTGGACGTAGATCTCACCGTTCTTGGCGATGCAGTAGGCGTCCTTCAGGTTCAGTGTACCGGCCCGGATAGATTTCACCTCCGTGCCGAACAGCTCGATGCCCGCCTCGAACCGGTCCTCCACAAAGTAGTCGTGGTGGGCCTTCCGATTCTGGGCGGCGATTTTGATCCCGCTCTTCTCCGCCATAGCCCCGCCTCCTCTCTTATCCTTCTTTGCTTGGGATAGCAGACAGCAGTATATCACATCTTTCCCACCCCTGCAAGCTTTCCGCCCCGCGCGAGCGCCGAAACTTATGCGGGATTCACCTCGAGGCTTCTGCAGCGGCCTTTTCCGATTCGAGCCGCTGTCCGCGATACGCCCGGCAGGCCCTCGTGCCGCGGAACGAGGCAAGACGCCCCCAAACTCCTGAAAAATATTGTTTGCTTTTTAACAGAGTATCTGGTAGGATAGCGGTGGGACAATTCATAGATCAGGAGGCTTCCTACCGTGAAAAAATTAGTTGTCAGCAAGGAGAACCCCTGCAAGGCATGTCTGAGCTGCGTCCGGGCCTGCTCCGAGGCGTTCTACAAGACCTTTGACCCGGATCTCAGCTGCATCCGCATCACCGCCAAGGCCGACGGCGAGCCCAAGGTGATGAGCTGCATCATGTGTGGCAAGTGCGCCAGGACCTGCCCCGAGGGGGCCATCAGCCAGAACGCCAAGGGCGTGTACATGATCGACAAGAAGAAGTGCGTGGGCTGCGGCAAGTGCGTGGAGGCCTGCCCCATGCACGTAATGGTCATGGCCCCCGGCGCCGACAAGCCCAGCAAGTGCATCGCCTGCGGCATCTGCGCCAAGGCCTGCCCCATGGGCATCCTCTCCGTGGAGGAGAAGTAAGCGTACATCATCGCATCAGGCGGGCGGCCCATTCGCCCGCCTGATCTCTTATCGACCACAGGAGGCGCCTATGTTTCCTACCGCGGACTTTCTCCTCTACTGCCTGGTGTCCTTCGCCACCCCCGGCCCCAACACCCTGATGGCTCTGGAGCAGGGGCGGCGGAAGGGCTTTCGCCGGGGGATCTGGCTGAACCTGGGGATGCTGTGCGGGCTGAGCGCCGTCATGCTGCTGTGCCTGGCCTTCTCCAAGGTCCTTTACGACGCCCTCCCCCTCTTTCAGCCGCTGATGCGCCTGGTGGGCGCCGCCTACATGCTCTATCAGGCATGGAAGTGCCTGAACCGCAAGGACACGGAGGGGCGGGACCCGGGGAAAGGAGATTTTCTCACAGGGCTTCTCATGCAGTTTATCAACCCCAAGGTGATCCTGCTGGGGATCTCCATCATCTCCAACTACCTGCTTCCCCACTTCACCGCCCCTTCCGCTCTGGCGGCCATGGCGCTGTCCCTGGCCTTTCAGGCCTTCGCCTACGGGCTGGTGTGGCTGGCCTGCGGTGCGGCCCTCAGCCGTTTCCTCTCCCGCCACCAGCGCCCCGCCAACGCCGTCATGGCTTTGCTGCTGGTTTACTGCGCGTGGAAGATTTTGCATTAAAAGTCAAGAATAGAATAGTGGGAGAGGCACGCCTCTTTGGGCGTGCCTCTCCCAAATTTCTTTTCTTCCAGAACTTACAGATAGAATCTGTGGTTGCCGATGGTGGAGTGGTAGGTCCGGTTCTGGACGATCCACGTTCCCTGGGACAGGCTGGGATTGAAGAAATACAGGCTCTTTCCCACCGTGTTGGAACCCTCCAGGGCCATCTGGGCGGCCTTCACGCTCTGGGCCGTAGGCTCCCAGTAGATGGCCCCGTTGGCTACGGGGGTGAACTGGACGCCGTGCTTCGTGTCAAAGATCACGTCCTTGACGGTGCTGGGAAAGTCGCTGTGGGCCACCCGGTTGAGGACCACGTTGCCCACGGCGATCTGTCCCGCCAGGGGTTCCCCCTGGCTCTCGGCGCTGATGATGCGGCTGAGCCAGTAGAGGTCCTCCTGACTGTAGCCCCCGCTCTCGCCGGTGGTCACCTTCACCGGGGCGCTCCAGCTGGTGAAGGTCACCTTCGCCCCCAGCAGCTCGGCCACCGCCCGCAGGGGGACGTATGTACGACCGTTTCGAATCAGATTGGGGGCGCTGATGGTGTGGCGCTGACCATCAACGGCGACATACCGCTGTCCTACGGGAACAGCCAGGGTGAAGCGGTCTGTCTCGCTGGTGGCAGTGCGGGAGACGCGGTCCCAGGTGGTATCCCAGCCCCCCATGGCATCCAGCAGGGCCACCATGGGGGCGTAGGTGACGCCGTCCACAGCGAAGGCGGCAGGGGACAGTGTCTCGCCGTCCACAGTAATCTCCACTGCCCGCTCATAAGCCTGGGCGGTCTGCCCCAGACCCAGGGACAGGGCCACGGCCAGGAGACAAATCATCCATTTGCATTTTTTTACAATAATATCATTCGCTCCTATCTTGAGAATTTGGAGGGGCCGGGGCGGCTGACAAAGTCGGTTCTGTCCGGCGCACATTCTTTCCATGGGGCGGAGCGCCGCCGGGCCGCGAATGGGATTTTGGCCGCAGCCCCGGCCTGCCCCTCCGTCGGACAGTATAGCGGACACACCCCTCCGGTTCAAGGCGTAAATGCTGGCAGACCGGGGAGAGGCTGGCAAAGTCCCCTATCTTGACAAGCATGAGAAAAACTGCTACAATTTTGTTCGGTTTACAAGCGTCATCTGCACAGCGATGATCCCGACACATCCCAATATGCCATATGCCGCGGGAGGGTCCCTGCCATGATTTTCTCCTCCGCCGAGTTTCTCTTCCTGTTTCTGCCCTGTGTGCTGCTGGTCTACTACAACCCCTTCTTCCGCGGGCGGCGGTTCCGCAACATCTTCCTGCTGCTGGTCTCCCTCTTCTTCTACGCCTGGGGTGAGCCGGTGAATGTGGTGTTGCTGCTGGCCTCCATCGCCGCCAACTGGTTCTTCGGCCGGATGGTGGAGGGGGAGGGGCCCCGCCGGCGGTTCTGGCTGTGGGCGGCGGTGGTCCTCAATCTGGCGGGGCTGTTCATTTTCAAGTATCTGGGCTTTGTCTGCCTAAATCTGGGCGCTCTGGGCCTGCCCATGCCGGAGATCGACCTGGCATTGCCCATCGGCATCTCCTTCTACACCTTCCAGGCCATGAGCTACGTCATCGACGTCTACCGCCGCCGCTCCCCCGCCCAGCGGAGCGTCCTGGATGTGGGGCTGTATGTGTCCTTCTTCCCCCAGCTCATCGCCGGGCCCATCGTCCGGTATGAGACCATCGCCCAGGAGATCCACGGCAGGCGGGAGACCTGGGAGGACTTCCGGGGCGGTGTGCCCCGGTTTATCGCGGGCCTGGGGAAAAAGGTGATCCTCTCCAACAACATGGCCATCCTGGCCGACGCCGCCTTCGACACCCTCCCCTCCCTCTCCGCCCCCATGGCCTGGCTGGGAGCCGTGGCCTACGGGCTTCAGATCTACTTCGACTTCTCCGGCTACAGCGATATGGCCATCGGCATGGGCCGGATGTTCGGCTTCCACTTCTTGGAGAATTTCAACAAACCCTATCTGGCCACCTCCATCACCGACTTCTGGCGGCGCTGGCACATCTCCCTGTCCACCTGGTTCCGGGACTATGTCTACATCCCCCTGGGGGGCAACCGGGTCAGCGCCGGACGTCATCTGTTCAACCTCTTCGTGGTGTGGCTCCTCACCGGAATCTGGCACGGGGCCAACTGGACCTTCCTCCTCTGGGGCCTGGGGTACTTTCTCCTGCTGATGGCGGAGAAGTACGGGCATATCGACAGGCGCCTGGGCGCCCTCCGCCGGCCCTGGACCCTCTTCTGGGTGCTGATGCTGTGGGTGCTGTTCCGGGCGGAGAACGTGGCCGCCGCAGGGGACTACTTCGCCGCCCTGTTCACCGGGGGCCGGGGGGACATCAACGACTTTCTCTACTACTTCGGCAACATGAAGTTCTATCTGGCGGCGGCGGTGGCCTGCTGCCTGCCCTGGGACAAGCTGTGGCGGCGGGTGCCGGAGGCCCCCCGGGCCTGCCTCTCCGCCGCCGGGTCCGTGGCGGTGCTGCTCCTGGTGCTGACGTACGTGGTGGGCAGCACCTACAACCCCTTCATCTATTTCAATTTCTGACGGGAGGAGACGGGCTGTGAAGAAGAAAGCGGAAAATTTCACCGCCGCCGTCTTTCTGGCGGTGCTGGGGACCTGTCTGGTCCTGGTCCTCACCGGCGTGGTCCGGGTGGGCACAGGCCGGCAGGAGCCGGTGGGCCTGTCCTACTATGATCCCGGCCCGGAGGGCCCGACCTACGTGTCCCTGGTGAAGTGGTTCGAGGACACCTGCCGGGCCTTCTGCACCACGGAGCTCCCCGGGCGGATGGTCCTCCAGGAGGCCAACGCCCACCTCAATCGGTCCCTGGGCAAGTGGATCTTCGAGAGCACCGACCCGGAGGTGGTGCGCTTACACAACGGCTATCTGGAGTCCATCGGCAACTTCTACTACTATCTGACAGAGCCGGACATCACCGTGGCGGACTTTGCCGCCTGGACGGAGGAGACACTGGGCTGCCCCTTCCTCTACGTCCAGGCCCCCTGCAAGCTCTGTCAGATTGACAACGAGCTTCCCCTGCCGGAGATGACCAACAACAACGCCGAGGCGAGCTGGCTGCTGCGGATGCTGGAGGAGCGGGGCGTGGCGTGGCTGGACCTGCGGGAGAGCCTCCACGCCGACAGCCTGGACCACTACAGCTGCTTCTACGTCACCGACCACCACTGGACCATGGCCACGGGGCTTTGGGCGGCCGGTACCATGGCGGAAGAGCTCAACAGCCGCTACGGCCTGGGGCTGGACGCCAGCCTCCTGGACCCGGACAAGTACCAGTCCCGGGTGTGGGAGGACGCCTTCCTGGGCTCCCATGGCCGGAAGGTCACCCTGGCCTTTGCCCAGCCGGAGGACTTCATCCTGCCGGTGCCCGACTTCCCCACCCATCTGCGGCTGACTGTCCCCGGCGACGGCGTGGTGCGGGAGGGGGACTTCTCCATCCTCTACGACGAGGAGGAGATCCCATCCGAGGACTACTACCGCAGCAACAGCTACGGCGCGGTGATCCAGGGGGACTGCCCCTACTTGACGGTGGAAAACCTGGACGATCCCGACGGGCCGGTGGTGGCGGTGCTGCGGGAGTCCTTCGCCATCGCTCCGGGACCCTACCTGTCCCTGGCGGCGGGGGAGCTCCACCTGATCGACGCCCGGTACTACGACGGCAGCGTCAAGGCTCTGCTGGAGGAGATCCAGCCGGACGTCGTCCTGTCCCTGCTGAACGTCCAGTGCCATACCGGGGCCTACTTTGATATGGTCTCGTGAGACTGTTTGACTTTTTCCCGGCCAGGGGATACAATAGTGAAAAAACAGAGGAGGAGCTTACTCCATGCTATACGCCGATAATCCCCGGGTCCACTACGACCGTCCCCAGCTGGCGGAGGTGATCTGCCAGCTCCGCTTCCCCGCCATCCTGTCCATCGGGGCCAAGGAGCCCGCCGAGTTCCAGGAGGCCGTCCGGGCCATCTTTCCCCGGTACGCCGCCAAGCGGGAGCAGCCCGCTCCCAAGATCACCGGCCTGGGCACCCCCAACGCCCGTCTGGAGCAGGCCCAGCCCATCACCAACTACAACTTCATCTCCGCCGACGGCAAGTGGAAGCTGAATCTGACCCAGAACTTCATCTCCCTGTCCACCGTAGCCTACCCCGGATGGGAGCACTTCGGCCAGCAGCTGGACCTCCCCCTGGCCCAGTTCATCCGTATCTACAAGCCCGCCTTCTTCGAGCGCATCGGCCTGCGGTATGTAAACATCTTCTCCCGGAAGGCCCTGGACCTGGAGGGGGAGCCCTGGCGTGACCTGATCGCCCCGGCCTATCTGGGGGTCCTGGCGGAGGAGGATGTGAACGAGGCCAGGACACCCAAGTGCTCTGTGGATGTGGAGTTGCTGCTGGACAGCACCTGCCGGGCCAAGGTCCACGCCGGCCCCGGCATGGTCAAACAGAAGGCCCCCAACGCCCCCCAGGATCTGGAGGTCAAGTTCATCTTCGACATGGACCTGAGCATGGCCGGTCAGATCGACCCGCGCATGGCCGCCGCCGGTCTGGAGACCCTCCACGGACACTCCACGCCGATCTTCCAGGGCGCCATCACCGACCGGCTCCACAGCGCCCTGGAGCCCAGGAAGTAAGCAGTCCATGGGGCACCGCCTGTGGTGCGTTATGTGGTCAAAAAGTCTCCCGCCCTTTGCCGATTACAGTCGGCAAAGGGCGGGAGACTTTTTCGGAGATGTTCTTCCTGCATTGTGGTTTTAATCAAGAAAACGCGCAAGGTATTTTTCCCTGTAAACAGCTCAGAATTTACGGAGAAGTTTCTACGAAAAATCAAGCGGTCGGAAGTGTTTTGATAAAAGCGCTCAGATCATTCCGCCCGTGCGGCTTATATAAACAATAGTAAGTCACATTTGCCTCCTCATCCAGAATCGGGATATTGACCCGGTTTACGGGATTTCCCTCCCGGTGAAAGGCCACATCTGTTGTAAAACTTGGCAATGCAGAAAACTTCACAAGCTCGTTGAACGCAATATCCTCCTGCTCCAGAAAACGGGTATCCGGCATTTTTTGATCGGTCACATCCCGCCAAAAGCCGAGACGGTTCCGCAGGAGCATCGTCTCACCGTTGAGATCCCTCATATAGAGTCCCTTGCTTCCGGAGAGCGGATGTGCCGGGGGCAGGGAAAAATACAGGTGCTCCTCGCCATACTTTACGCAGGTAATCCCGGGCTCCTCCACGGGGTACGGCAGGATGATCAGCTGATAGACGTCATCCCGCAGGCCCTGGAGGAGCATATCATTTTCCCGCATCTCCGAGGAGATCGTCCGGTCTGGATAGAGATCGGACAGGACCGGCGGGATCTCCCACAAAGGGGCCGGCGCACAGGAGCCCACTAAAATCGTACGCTGGCTGCGGTCAAAGGCCTGGAGGCGGCTGATCATGTCCTGGCACTTGTCCATGACCTGCCGCGCACAGTCCGCTGCCATGCGGCCGTTTTCATTGAACTCAATTTTATTCTTCTGTCTGTTGAACAGCGGAACCTGGAGCTCCGTTTCCAGCCGCTGCATAGAGCGGCTGAGGGCAGGCTGGGACACGTGCAGGCGCTCCGCGGCGCCAGACAGGGTCCCACACTCCGCGAAGGCCAAAAGCTGCTCCAACTGGTAGATCTCAAACACAATCATCACCGCCTTACGACTATTGTAACAGCCGGCCCATCGGATTGCAAGGGAGAAAAGTATGCGTTTCAGTTATAGCGCTCTGCATAATTGGTACTGTACTTTGTGGAAAAAGGGCCTACAATGTGTTCATCAGCAAGAAATCAGGCAAAAGGAGGCTTGACACCATGCAGTACAGGTCCCTTTCCAACGGTGTGAAGCTGCCCATGATCGGCTATGGCACATTCCAGATCAAGGACGCCGCGCAGTGCGAGCAGTGTGTTTATGAGGCTCTGGAAGCTGGATACCGCCTGTTTGACACCGCCGCATCTTATGGTAATTGCCGCTTTTCAGTAGTCTGCGGGATTTGAACTACCGACATCTCCGTATCTGGCCGGCGTCCAAAATGAGCACGAGCAAGCCGCCTAAGGCCAAATCAAGCAAACAAAATTCCCATAACGTCGGTCTCTCCCCCAAAGGGCTTGGGGCCGGAGGCCCCGTAAAGACCGGGGAGTTTACTTTCCATTTCCCCTGTGCTATACTCTGTCCAACAAACCTAAGAAAGGAAGGTGCGTAAAATGAAAAACACCGCCACGCGTTTCTGGAGGGCTGACGCCTGAGAAAACCGCCCTCCAAATCTGTTTGGAGGAATAGCATTGTATGCGGATCGAATACCAAGGCATTGTTTTGCGGGACATGGAGGAGAAGGACATTGGCGACTGGCTCCGCTGGCGGACGGTGGAGACCGCCTGGGGGGACTGGGACGCCCCCTGGGAGCCCTTTGCCCCCATCGGGGAGGAGGCGTATCGGCTGCGGGAGCTGGACAAGCTGCGAAAGCCCCGCCCTGACCACCGCCTGCGCCTGGAGATCGATGGCCCGGACGGCGTCCACATCGGCGCGGTCAGCGCCTACCGCCTGGATGATGACTTCAACTGGAGCGCATCCTCAGGCGGAGAAAATGACCGACGGGCCAAGTGGGCCCTGGGCATCGACATCTGTGAGAGCGCCCGGTGGTCCGGCGGCCTGGGGACCCGGGCCTTTACCGCCTGGGTGCGGTATTGGCTGGAGGCGGGATACACGGACCTCTACACCCAGACCTGGTCCGGGAACGCCCGCATGGTCGGTCTGGCGGAGAAGTTGGGCTTCCGGGAGTACTGCCGGAAGGCGGGGCTCCGCCAGGTTCGGAGCGGGACCTACGACGGCCTGACCTTCCTCCTGGACCGGAAAGCCTTCGCAGCCCACTGCCGCCGGTTGGAGGCGGAGCGCCTGGAGCTGTATGTCCCAGAGGTGAAGGATATGTGGTTCGCCCAGCGGATGTACGCGGACCCGGAGACCATGGCCTACAACGCCGGCTGGGACATCCCCTCCGCCAGCTACCATCCGGACACCGGCTGCATCGACTTTCCGGAGAGCCAGTGGGGAAAGAAGCTTGCCGGCAGCGTGGGCCGGGAGCCGGAGCGGTTCTACGCCTTCCTGCGGGAGAAGAAAACCGGGGAGTTTGTGGGTGAAGTGAATTTCCATTACACCCCTTCCGCCGGCTGGCATGACATGGGCGTCGTGGTCTATGCGCCCTGTCGCCGCCGGGGCTACGGCCACGAGGGGTTGGCGCTGCTGCTGCGCCGGGCTTTCCTGGTCTGCGGCGTCTCCAGGCTCCACAACAGCTTTGAGGAGGATCGGGACCCGGGGCTGGCGTTCCATCTCCGCGCGGGCTTCCAGGTAGTGGGGACCAGCGAGACGGTACGCTTCGGCCGGCCAGTCCAGGTGCTGGAGCTGGAGCTGACGAAAGAGGGGTATCTAGCCCGACGGCAGCGGGAAAAAGTGGAGTTTCCGCGAAAATAACACTTGCAATTTTGAAATTGGCATGATATACTATCAGTCGGCCTTATGGTGAAAGCTGTCGGGTCCAGTTTACGAGGAAAGAGGTGAACGAGAGCAATGAAGGAAGGTATCCATCCCAATTATCAGCAGACTACGATCAAATGCGCCTGCGGTAATGTAATTGAGACAGGTTCCACGAAGAAGGACATTCGCGTGGAAGTCTGCTCGAAGTGTCACCCCTTCTTCACCGGCAAGCAGAAGCTGGTTGACACCGGCGGCCGGGTGGCCAAGTTCAACAAGAAGTTCGGCCTTGACAAGTAATCGAGTGACAAACCGCACCGCGCCGCTTCAAAAGCGGCGCGGTGTTTTGTTGTTTGGAAAACTTTGGATGAGGAAACCAATAAATTCTAAAGTCGAATTTAATAATTAACGAAAATCATTAAAATATTATTGACAAGCTAGAACACCTCTGGTATGATGCTCATGAGGTGATAGATATGAAATCGTTCCAAAAGCTTGCCGACGCCCGGTACGCCCGGCCCGCCGCTCAGTTCATGCGGTACGTCTGTTATTTCGTGATCTTCTTTCATGTGTTGTGCCTGGTCCTGAGCCTGATGGGGCGGCAGACCTTCGCCCTCCATACCAGCCAGGGGACCTATGACTGGGCCATCTATGCGGAGGAGGACCACGATCCAACCTCCCGCGTGTTCACGGTGTCTGTGAACGACGATATTTTCGTATGGGCAAATGAGGAGGACCAGATCGAGCTGACAACCCACCTGGCCCTCTCCCTCATGTTCGCCCTGGGCGCGGTGCCCCTGATTTTCGCCTACTGGTTCCTGAGCCGGGTGTTCTCCAACATCAGCAGAGGACAGATCTTTACAGAACAGAACGCCAGCTGTCTCCTATATTACGGCCTCATGCAGATGATCGTGGCCCTTCCCGTCCCGCTGCTCAAGCAGCTGGTGTGCTTCCTTGCTAACCAAATTGCGGACAGCCGGATCTCCCTCCACACCGGTACGGATGTGCTGAACACCCTCATCCCCAGCATCGCCTTCCTCGTGGCCGCGTACATCATTCGGTATGGCATCTACTTGCAGGACGAGGTGGACCACACGCTATGATCATCATTCGACTGGATCGAGTTTTGGCGGACCGGAAGATGCGGCTCAACGAGCTGGCAGCCCTGGTGGGCATCTCCAATGTTAACCTCTCCTATTTGAAAACCGGGAAGGTGCGGGCGGTCCGCTTCAGCACGTTGAACGCCATCTGCAAGGCCCTCCACTGCCAGCCGGGGGACATTCTGGAGTACACGGAGGATGATGAGGAGGAAGCTGAGGCAGGGGAAGCCCCGGTGTAATGGATCGAGCGGCCCCGTGAAGGGGCCGCTTTTTCGGTTGCAAAGTTTCCGCTGATGGGATATACTACACCCAGAGATTTCAGGCCGTGCCGCCGCAGAGGGAGCATGGCGAATTTGCGGTGTGTTTGCACGGCAAAATCAAAACGCGAGGTACTATGGAAGAAAAAAAGACTGTACAGACTGAAGTGGAGAAGCCCCGGGACCGGGCGGTGCTGGCGGGGCTCAGCAGCCCCCGGCTGGACAAGCGGGACAACGCCGACGAGGACACCCTGGAGGAGCTGGGGGCCCTGGTGGAGACCGCCGGGGGAGAGGTGGCCGCCGTGGTGCTCCAGAACCGGGCCGCTCCGGAGCCCCGGACCTTCATCGGCGAGGGCAAGGTGGCAGAGATCCGGGAGCTGGTGCGAAGCGAGGAGGCCACCATGGTCATCTTCGACAACGACCTGAGTCCCTCCCAGATGCGGGTGCTGACCCAGGAGCTGGGGGTCCAGGTCCTGGACCGCAGCGGCCTGATCCTGGACATCTTCGCCCAGCGGGCCAGGACGAGGGAGGGCCGTCTCCAGGTGGAACTGGCCCAGTACCAGTATCTGCTGCCCCGGCTCACCGGCATGTGGACCCACCTGGAGCGCCAGGCGGGCACCAGCGGCAAGGGCCCCATCGGCTCCAAGGGCCCCGGTGAGACCCAGCTGGAGACGGACCGCCGCCACATCCACCGGAAGATCGACAAGCTGAAGGCGGAGCTGGAGGAGGTCCGCCGGGTCCGTGGGACCCAGCGCCAGCGGCGGATGAAGAACGAGATCCCCGTGGTGGCCATCGTGGGCTACACCAACGCCGGGAAATCCACTCTCTTGAACGCCCTCACCGGGGCGGGCATCCCCGCCAACGACCGGCTGTTCGACACCCTGGACACCACCACTCGCCTCCTGGCTGTCAGCGACACCCTGGAGGTGGTGATCTCCGATACCGTGGGCTTCATCCGCAAGCTGCCCCACCAGCTGGTGGACGCTTTCAAGGCCACGTTGGAGGAGCTGGAGTACGCCGACATGCTCCTCCACGTCATCGACATCTCCAACCCCGAGTGGCAGGAGCAGGCCCGGATCGTGGAGGACCTGATCCGGGAGCTGGGGGCGGAGAAGACCCCCTGCCTGCGGGTCTACAACAAGTCCGACCTGTTCTGGGGGGATATCCGCCCCCACGGGGAGGACACCGTCAACATCTCCGCCAAGACGGGGGAGGGCCTGCCGGAACTCCTGCGGGCCATTGACCGGATCTTGGACAAGGGGACCCGGCGGGTGACCATCCACCTGCCCTACGACAAGGCGGGGCTTCTGGACGTCCTCTACCGGGACGCCCGGGTGGAGTCCGTGGACTACGCCGCCACCATTGACGTGGTGGCCACCTGCAATCCCCGGGCCCTGGGGCTGGTCAAGACCTACGTGGAGGGCTGGACCGAGCCGAAGGAGCCCTGGGAGGAGTAGGGATATTTCTTTGCGGGGGCTCCGCCCCCGTGCCCCGGCCTGCTTTTCCCTCGCCGGAAAAGTAGGCAAAAGGGCGCATAGGGGGCATACTTGCCCCCTATGTACCCCCTTATGGTGAATTTGATCGCCGCGGCTGCCCAGGCTCCCTCGATGGTGCTTGCCGCCGCGCATAGGATATTTGCCTCTGACCAAGAGACTTGCCCTTTGGTCTCCACCTCTCCAGGGGAGGTTTCGTGATGTGTGGTCCTGCGGGAAGGTCGGCGCCGGGCGGGGGGCCGGGACAGTTTGGGAGAGAGGAGAAAGGATCGCGGATGTCAGTATTGGAAACGGAGCGGACGATCCTCCGGCCCTTTCAGGAGGCGGACGCGGAGGACCTGTACCGGTATGCCAGGGACCCCCGGGTGGGTCCCATCGCGGGGTGGAAGCCCCACGAGAGCGTGGAGGAGAGTCGGCGGATCATCCAGACGGTGTTCGCCTCCCCCAACGTGTTCGCCGTTGTAGACCGGGAGAGCGGGCACGTCATCGGCTCGGCGGGCTTTGTCAGCCGCCCTCAGGAGAGCGGCAGTTCCTCCGACGAGATCGGCTATGCCCTGGACCCGGCCTGGTGGGGCCGGGGGCTCATGCCGGAGGTGGTGGAGGCCCTGGTCCGCTACGGCTTTGAGGAGCTGGGGCTGGGGGCCATCTGGTGCAGCCACTATGAGGAGAACCGCCGCTCCCGGCGGGTGATCGAGAAGTGCGGCTTCCGGTATGTGTTTACCGAGCAGATCAGCGATGAGTTTCAGGCGGACCGCCCCACCCGGTTCTATGTGATGCTCCGCCCGGACTGGGAGAGAAGGGAGACAGCCTGTGGATAAGGTCATGGAGAGCTATCTGGTGCCCTTTGGGCCTGGGGAGGCGGAGTTCGTGGAGAAGCGGTCCCGGTTCATCGGCCAGGTCTGGCCTGTGGACAGTGAGGAGGAGGCCCGCCGGCGGATCGAGGAGACCCGGCGGCGTCACCACGACGCCCGGCACAACTGCTGGTGCTATGTCCTGCGGGATGGCAATGTGCTGCGGTACTCCGACGACGGCGAGCCCCAGGGCACCGCGGGCCAGCCCATGCTGAACGTGTTTGTGAAGGAGGGGGTCACCAACGTCTGCTGCGTGGTGACCCGGTACTTCGGCGGCATCCTCCTTGGGGCCGGGGGGCTGACCCGGGCCTACGGCGGCACCGCCAAGCTGGCCCTGGACACTGCCGGCGTCAGCCGGATGCGGCTGTGGAGCACTCTGGCTGTACCCTGCTCCTACTCCCTCTATGAGCGGATGCGGCTCCTGACGGAGCAGAGCGGCGGCGTCATCGCCGACACGGATTTCGGTACCGACGTGGTGCTGTCCGTGCTCATGCCCTCGGAGCTGGTGGAGCGGTTCCGGGCCAATGTGACGGAGCTTTCCGCCGGCGGCGTGGAGGTGCTGGTGGAGGAGGAGGCGTTCCGCCCGGGACCCAGAGAAAACAGATAACAAGGTGGGGCCCTCGGGCCCCACACCGCTGTTCGGGGACTCCGCCCCCGAACAAAGAGGCCCTGGCGGGAACACCGCCGGGGCCTCTTCGCGAGCAAAACTGTAAGCCGGGTTCTGTATTTGGCAGTCATCTATCTTGGCGGCCCGTTGCCGGACCGCTCCAGCCACCTCCTGAGGACGGCCGGGCCAGCCATATGTCCTCCCA
>ULTL01039496.1_pt1 | contig 16456 bp, 10 predicted proteins | sample 1957531 | NCBI WGS metagenome assembly ULTL01 (sample SAMEA4835732, study PRJEB28245) | human gut metagenome | biome: gut microbiome; material: fecal sample | place: Denmark | collected 2008 | reverse complement strand
TCGGCGCGGGCGCCTTCACCGGCTGCACCGCGCTCACGGCCATCGACTACAGCGGCACCGAGGCCGAGTGGGCTCAGCTGACCAAGGGCGAGAACGCGCTGCCGGAGGGCGTGACCGTGAACTTCAACGCGCCCATCCACCACTACGGTTTCTGGACGGGCACGTACCCGAACTGCACGACCGAGGGTCAGCGCACCCGCGCCTGCAAGGACGACGGCTGCGGTCACACGGAGGAAATGACGCTCCCCGCCCGCGGCCACTACTTCGACGGCGGCCGTGTGACGACGCCGCCGACGGAGACCACGACCGGCGTGCGCACCTATACCTGCAGGACCTACGGCTGCAATGCCACGTACACCGAGGAGATCCCCAAGCTCGCCCCGCAGGTGCCCGTGAGCGAGCGCTTTAACGACGTCGACCCCGACGGCTGGGCGTATGAGGACATTGCGTACTGTGTGGAGCACAGCCTCATGTCCGGCGTCGGCGGCCGAAGCTTCGCGCCCGACGGCGTGATGACCCGCGCGCAGATCGTGCAGGTGCTCTATAACATCGAGGGCGAGCCTACCGTCACCGGCAGTACCCCGTTCACCGACCTCACGTCCGACTGGTATCAGAACGCGGTGCTCTGGGCGTACCAGACCGGCGTCGTCGCCGGCACGTCGGACACGACGTTCGACCCCGAGTCGCCCGTCACGCGCGAGCAGACGGCCGTCATCCTCATGGAGTACGCCGACCAGGTGCTCGACAAGTACCACCCGAGCGAATACGACCGGCTCTTCCCGTATCAGGACCGTGCGGACATCTCCTACTTCGCGCGCACGGCCATGAACTGGGCGGTCGATCACAATTTGTTCAGCGGCGTGCCCGGCCCGGGCGGTCTCTATCTCGAGCCGCAGAGCGCTGCCACCCGCGCGCAGATGGCCGTCATTCTGGCGCAGTTCTGCCGCGAGCTAAACGTCTGGAACGAGCCCATTCCGCTCGTCTGATCCGCATCCGGCTTTCGACCGGCGTCCCTGAACGGGACGCCGGTTTTTTGCACCTGGTGAATTATACGATCAAGTGCAACAGAAAAAAGAAAAGAAGTTCAGCAGAAATCTGTCGCGTGTTGCTCCTGCCACTCTAAAACGAAACCTGGCGCTTATGAACGCCAGGCCTCGTAAGGTTCTTAATTTCCGTTCTGCTCAGGACTTGTGGGACTTTGAACTTGCTTCCTGTTGCACTTAGTTTGACAATTCACTCACCTTATGGGCCGGCGTGCTCGCGTGCGGACAGAGCTGTTCGGCAAGATGGAGAAATCCGGCACTCCGTCATGTATATATAATGGTATCAGATTCGGAAAAGTGTCGGAAATATATACAAATACGGGGAATGTGCGTATTGCAGGTATACAAAATTCTTTGCTTTTGATACATTTCTCAGAAGATAATTATTGACAATGTGTTAACATCGGTTACAATAAGGATGCAATCATGTGAAGAAGCCAAAATCCGTTGCATATACATGAGCTTCTGAGAGGAGGACATCTTATGAAAACCCGCACGCGCAGACTCCTGACCCTGCTGCTGATTGCGGCCATGACTATGAGCCTGATGGTCCCGGCACTGGCGGTGAACACCGCGCAGTCCGAGACTCCTTATACTTACGACGCCGGAAACTACACATTCGGCAAGATCTCGCACGCGAACAAAGCGCCCGGCACGCCGGACGGTCTGGTCGATTATACCGGCAACGGCACTGTGGCCGTGACCGGCACGGTCACCGGAGCGGACGGTCAGGGCGACCGCGGACAAAGCTACTCCTGGGCGGCCATGGCCTACGGCGACTATGTCTATGTCGGCACGTGCTACGCCGCCATGGGCAAGACCCTCTCGGCCATGGACAGCGTCATGGGGCACAAGTTTGACGAGGAGGTCATGCGCGCCGAGCTCAACGCCGTCTTTAACGGCACGTTTTTCTACGGTGAGGAGGACGGCGGTGTTTCCGACGGCATCCTTGTCAAGATCAACGTCCACACCGGGGAGGTCAAGCTGATCATGGCCAACTCCCTCAACGGCGTCACGCCGCTGTTCCGCAACGCCATTCTCTATAAGGATAAGATCTATTTCTGCGGCAGCGTGACCGCCAACGGCCGCGTCGGCCTGCCGAGCGTCTATGAAGTCGACCCGACGGACGATAGCTTCCGGTGCGTCTACACGGGGCTTGAAAACATGCAGGAGTACGTGCAGGCATACAAAGAGGGCGTCTGCACCGGCATCCGCGGCATGGCGGTCTATGACGGCAAGCTCGTCATCAGCAACGTCGGCGTCGACGGCGGCTACCTGCTCATCAGCGACAACCCGTCCGAGGGCTTCACGAAGATCGCCACGCAGTCCGATCTCTGTAACTATCCTGCTGTGCACTTTGTCGACAGCGTCTACGGCGGCGGCATCTGGGAGATGGTCGAGTATCACGACAGTCTCTACGTCGCCATGTGCACCGGCACGCCCGCCACGCGCGTGGGCGACAATATGCGCTCGTTCGCCATCGTGCGCGGCGACTGCTCCGGCGACTGGAACGACCCCAGCGCATGGACATGGACGCCGGTCGTCGGCGACAAGGAGGCCGACGGTGCAAAGTATACCTTCGGCATCGACCCCGAGCGCACGCGCGCCGCGGCCTGCAATCTGTGCATTTATGACGGCTACCTCTATATCGGCGAATACAACGACGAGGAGATCCCGCTCGAGGAGCTCATGTTCGATCAGGACTTCGGCTTCCTTGCGCGCAACCTGGAGCAGTCGGTGAACCTCTACCGGATGTCCATCGGCGCGGACGGCACCGAGCAGATGGAGCTCGTTGTCGGCGAGCGGACGAAGATGTTCCCGGCCGGCGGCATCCTGTGCAAGCGCTCCGGCTTCGGCGACTATGAAAACCAGTATTTCTGGCAGTCGAAGGTCTTTGACGGCAAGCTCTTTCTCGGCACGTTCGACACCAGCTCCCTGCTCGAGCCGCTCGGCCAGTTTACCAACGGCGACCTGCTGCATATGTCGCGTGACGAGTGGGCCAGCCAGATTGGCTACCTCAAGGTGCTGCTCAAGCTCCTGCTGGATAAGAACAAAAATAACGGCGACGGCACACTGTTCGCCGCCGGCTCCGGCGATGCCGCCGCAGCGATCGATGCCGCCGTCGATGCGGTCAATGCCGAGAGCCCCGAACTCTTCACCATGACCGATACCCAGTACGACACGATGCGTCAGGCGCTCAAGGACGGCGTGTACGACGCGCCCTACAGTACAAGCACGCTGCGCCGGCTCAACGAGCTCAATGCGCTGCTCGGCGAGCTGACCGACCTCGTCGAGACGAACGATATTTCGGGCTTTGTTGCGCGCTACCAGAAGGCGAACGACCTCTATGCGAGCCTCAGCGGCAAGCTGCCCGATGCACTCAAGAAGCTCTATGAAGCGCTCGTGCGCATCACCGAGCTGGAAAACATGAAGGATCTGTGCATCTGCCTGAAAAAGCTCTCGACCGCCACGCGCGGCTTCGGCCTGTATACCATCACGTCCGACAACGGCAAGCTCACGCTCGAGACGCTCACGCGCGACGGCTTCGGCGATCCGTACAACCATGGTCTGCGTGCCTTCGCTGCGAACGACGAGCAGGGCTGGATGGTTATCGGTACGGCCAATCCCTTCATGGGCACGCAGCTCTGGCGCACGACCGTGAACACGCCCGATCCGATGGAGCGCTTCACGGATCTCAATCCTTTCAACTGGGCCTACCCCGGCATCCGCTACTGTGTGACCAACGGCCTGATGTCCGGCACGAGTGATACGACCTTCGCGCCCGACGCCGTGATGACCCGCGCGCAGATCGTGCAGGTGCTCTATAACCTCGCGGGCAAGCCGGCCGTCGCCGGCACGACCCCGTTTACCGACCTCACGTCCGACTGGTATCAGGATGCAGTGCTCTGGGCGTATCGGACCGGCGTCGTCGCCGGCACGTCGGACACGACGTTCGACCCAGACGCGCCCGTCACGCGCGAGCAGATCGCCGTCATCCTCATGGGCTATGCCGAGAAGGTTCTGGGGCTGGATTTCTCCGCGGACAAGGCCGATCTCACAGCTTTCCCGGATGGGGCAAGCGTGTCCGACTGGGCGCGTGACGCCGTGGCCGAGGCGGTCGCGCTCGGCATTCTCAACGGTGCCGAGAACAACGGTGAGCTCTGGCTCCTGCCGCAGGGGCAGGCGACCCGCGCGCAGGTCGCCACGCTCCTAGAGGGCTTCTGCAAGATCCCCGCGTAAATCAAACCCAACACCAAACCGGCGCCCCTGAACGGGGCGCCGGTTTTTTGCCGTTTTTCGTACCTGTGGTGCAAAGATTTTCTTGCGGCTGGGTGCGGCTTCCGGTATACTGAATGTAGCAATAATTGAAAACAAAAGGAGAAATGGCATGAAAAAGAAACTTCTGAGTGCAGCGCTCGTGCTGTGCCTGCTGCTGACGCTGCTGCCGATGGCAGCCTTTGCGGCGGACGATGTGCAGACCGGCACCTGCGGTGACGGTTTGACCTGGACGCTCGACACCGCCGGTACGCTGACCGTCACCGGCAGCGGCGAGATCAGCGCCAACGCCTTTGCCGTCAACAGCAGGATCGTGCGCGCCGAGATCGGCGCGGGCGTGACGGGCATCGGCATGGGCGCGTTCCTCAAGTGCGCGAATCTCGAGGCAGTCACCCTGCCCGCAGGTCTGACCACCCTCGGCACGGCAGCCTTTGCCTATTGTGAAAAGCTCGCGGCGGTCACGCTGCCCGGCACCCTCAAGAGCACCGGCGGCGGGGCGTTTCAGGGCTGCACGGCACTCGCTGCCGTGACGATCCTGCCCGGCGTGGCGCGCATCGACACGCGCACGTTCAGCGACTGCGCGGCGCTCAAGGAGATCACCATCCCCGCAAGCGTCATGGCCATCGGCGACAGTGCGTTCTCCGGCTGTCTCGCGCTGCGCACGGTGCACTTCGGCGGCTCGAAGGAAGCATGGCAGGCCGTCGAAGTCGGCGAGCACAACACGCTCCTGCGCCTTGCGCGCGTGGACTACAATGCCGTGACCGGCCACCACTTCGGCGACTGGACCGTCACGACCGAGGCCACCTGCACGGAGCCCGGCGTGCGCACCCGCACCTGCACGGACGCCGGCTGCACAGAGACCGAGACCGAAGCCATCCCCGCGCTCGGCCATGACTGGGGCGAGGGCGTGACCGTGGCCGAACCCAGCGGCGCGCAGGGCGGCCGCGTGCGCACGACCTGCAAGCGCTGCGGCGCGGAGTCCCTGCGCTTTACCGATCCCGAGATCCCGGCGTACCAGCAGTTTGACGACGTGGACTTCGCGCTCTGGTCCTACCCCGGCATCGCCTTCTGCGTCAAGACGGGCCTCATGTCCGGCACCGACGCGCACACCTTTGCGCCCAAGGGCGTGACGACGCGCGCACAGATCGTGCAGATCCTCTATAACCTCGCAGGCGAGCCGGCCGTCACCGGCACGACCCCGTTCACCGACCTCACGAACGACTGGTATCAGAACGCCATCCTCTGGGCGTACCAGACCGGCGTCGTCGCCGGCACGTCGGCCACGACGTTCGACCCCGAGTCGCCCGTCACGCGTGAGCAGATCGCCGTCATCCTCATGGGCTATGCGGACATGGTGCAGCACCTCAAGCACACGTGGACGCCGGCCGACCTCTCTGCCTTCCCGGACGGGGCAAGCGTGTCCGACTGGGCGCAGGCCGCCATGGCCGACGCCGTGGCGCTGGAGCTGATCTCCGGCGCGGAGACGGACGACGGCATCTTCCTGCAGCCGCAGGGCGATGCCGCGCGCGAGCAGGTCGCTACGATCCTGCAAAGCTTCTGCACGCGGACGCTCGGCTGGAGCTGAGGCGGCGGAAGGCCACAGAAAGAAGGAAAAACGAACATGAAAAAGAGACTTTTGACCGCGGCGCTCGTGCTGTGCCTGCTGCTGGCGCTGATGCCCGCGGCGGCTGCGTACACGCCGGAGGACTGCGTCAACTACTATGGCGGCCATGACTGGCATCAGGGTGCCGTCGTCGTGCAGCCGAGCGGTGTTCTGGCCGGGCAGCGCGAGTGGACCTGCCGCCGCTGCGGCCGGAACGGCTACACCTATATCGACCCGCCGATCCGGGCCTATGAGCAGTTTTACGACGTGGATCCGAGCCGCTGGTCGTATGACGGCATCTCCTACTGTGTCAAGACCGGCGCCATGTCCGGCACCGGTACGCACACCTTCGCGCCCAAGGGCGTGACGACGCGCGCGCAGATCGTGCAGATCCTTTACGAACTCTCCGGCGCACCGGCGGTGAGCGGCGGCACGCCGTTTCGCGATCTGACGCAGAGCTGGTACCGCAAGGCGGTCGTCTGGGCCTATCAGAACGACGTCGTGTCCGGCACGAGCGGCACGACCTTTTCGCCCGAGGCGCCCGTGACGCGCGAGCAGATCGGCTGCATCATGATGAACTATTTCTTCAACGTTTTGAAGCTGAAGCAGCAGTGGGCGCTGGCTGACCTGTCGGAATATCCGGACGGGGATCAGGTGTCCCCCTGGGCGCGCGCATCCATGCAGCACGCGATGTCGATGATCATCTCCGGCGCGGAGATCAACGGCGTTGTGTACATCGACCCGCAGGGCGACGCCACGCGCGAGCAGGTCGCCACGATCGTGGCGGAGTTTTGCCAGTGGGCGTTCAGTGTGAACGGCCGCGATCTCTACCACCAGTAACGTACCCGCTCCGGGGCTGCGGCCGTCCGCAGCCCCGGTTTTTGCACCCATCCGCTTAATTTTTCTTAAAGCGGGCCAAAGTCCCTGTGCGGGGGCGGCCCGGATATGTTAGGATAGACCCCAGAGGTGATACCATGGAAAACCTGGAGACCCCCGTCCGCATCCTCGTTGTGGACGACGAGCCGGACATTCGCAATATTTTGCACATCCTGCTCTCGTCGCGCGGCTATGAAGTTGACGAGGCCGAAAACGGTCTGCGCGCCGTGGAGCTCGTGCGCGCGCAGCCGGACTATGATCTCATTATATTGGACATCATGATGCCCGGCATGGACGATGTCGCCGCCTGCACGGAGATCCGGCAGCACAGCGTCGCGCCGATCCTGTTTCTCACGGCGAAGGCCCAGCCCGCCGACATGAGCGACGCCTACGGCAGCGGCGGCGACGATTATCTCATCAAACCCTTTTCCAACCACGAGCTGTTCCTGCGGGTCGATTCGCTCATCCGGCGCTACCGCGTCTACCACGGCAAGGGCGATGCGCCGACGGTCATCGACGCGCTCGAGATCAACCGCGACAAGGGCACCGTGTGCAAAAACGGCCGCTCGGTCGAGATGACCAAGACGGAGTTTGAGCTGCTGCAGTACCTGATCGCCAACCGCGGCACTTCCGTGTCTGCGCGCAAGCTGTATGAGGACGTCTGGCACGAGAAGTTCCTGCCCAGCTCTGCCAACACCGTCATGGTGCACATCCTCAAGCTGCGCAAGAAGCTCGAGGACGATCCCGCCAACCCGACGCTCATCCGCACGGTTTGGGGAAAGGGGTATCAGATTGATTAAGAAGTGGCGCTCGTCGATCAATGCGCGCATGATCGTCGTGCTGCTCGCGGCGCTGGCCGTGGGCGCCGGGTGCTATTTCGGCTGCTACCGGCTCGGCGTGTGGACGATCAACCACTGGTACATGTCGGCCGATGCGATCGAGGTTCGCAACCAGCAGCATGCGTACAGCCTGCAGCTGTACGTGGCGAGCAACGGCGTCTCCTCGCGCGACACGGTGGCCATCGGGCAGTGGCTGCGCAGTGAGAAAAACGCCAGCGTCATTGTCTATCAGGCGGAGGGTGACCCGTATGAGGCCGGCACCTGGGGCACAAACCAGCTGCTCGACGATACGACGCAAAACGATCTCGCAGCGCTCGGCTACAGTTTTTATACCCTGCAGTTTGCTGACGGAGAGTGCCGCGTCGCCATGTGCGATTACTCCGAGTCACGACTGTTCGGCTACACGCAGTTCGGCGCACTCGTGGTGGGCTTTGTGGTCTATTCGTGTATCGCCATCGGCTTCACGCGGCGGCTCACGCGGCGCGTCACGCGCCTGTCGGAGGCCGTCGGCGCGGCCGGCGCGCTCAACCAGACCATCCCCGTCGTCGGCACGGACGAGCTCGCGCGCCTGGCAGCCAGCGTCAACACCATGCGCGACATGATTTTAGAGCGCACGCGCAACGAACAGACCGCCTGGCAGGCCAACAGTGACCTCATCACCGCCATGTCGCACGACATCCGCAACCCCCTCACATCGCTCATCGGCTATCTCGACCTGCTCGAGATGAGTCAGGACCGGCTGCCGGAGGATCTGCGCAGCTACGTGCTCGCCAGCCGGGACAAGGCCTATCAGCTCAAGGACCTGACGGGGGAAATGTTCCGGTACTTTCTCGTCTTCAGCCGCGGCGAACAGGAGACGCACCCCGAGCCCTACGACGCGCAGATCCTCTGTGCGCAGCTGCTCGGCGAGTGCGCGGCCGAGCTGCGCAGCCGGGGCTTTGATGTCAACCTCATGCCGCTGACGACGCCCTGCACCGTCACGACCGACGTGCAGATGCTCAAGCGCGTGACGGATAACCTCCTGTCGAACATGAAAAAATACGCCGACCCCGCCGCGCACCTGACCATTCTGGCCGAGTGCGAAAACGGACGGCTGCACATCTGCTTTGCCAACCGCGCGCGCAAGGAGCTTGCGCGCGTGGAGAGCAACCACATCGGCCTGCGCACGTGCGAAGCGATCTTGCAGCTGCTCGGCGGCCAGTTTTTCATCCACCGCGTGGGCGATGATTTCTCGGCCGAGTTTGTCCTGCCGGTCACGCCGCCGGACACGGATGGGTAAAAGGGCGGCGCGCCGCATGACCGTTGTCGCCGTTCCCAAAGCCTCTGCGCCGCGGGGGAGCCCGATGGGGCAAGGCACGCCTCGGTTGCGATTTGGCATTGCCTCCGGCGAGACCTTTCCCTTACGAAGTGAGATTCGCTGCGCACTTTTCAAGCCTTCCCCTAAAGGGGAAGGTGGCGCGGCGGTACGCCGTGACGGATGAAGTGTCGTCAGATGCGGGACGCATTATCGGTGCCGCTGGAGAAAACCGTGGTCTTTCCACCGCATCCGCTTCGCTGCGCTCAGCACCCTCTCGGCAAGGAGAAGGCAGCGGGCACGCCAACTGCTCCCGCGGGGAGAAAGCTTAGGACACGCATCGCACCGCCGGTGCCGCCGGAGGAACTCCCCCGCACACCGCAAAGCAAAAAGCACCGTCTCCCAATCGGGAGACGGTGCTTTTTGCCGTTCAAAAATTCCGTTTTCACGAGCCGCTGTCCGTCGAGGGCACCGGCGCGGTGACCTCCGTGCGCGTGACACCCTTGGAGAAGGTCAGACTCTTGAGGATGGTCGAAAAGTCGTTGGACATGCTGCGGTAGAGGTCGGCGTTCTCGTTGGCGAACTGCACATCGGTCGGCAGCTCGGCGATGAGGTTGTAGTTCGCGCCGTCGACGGTCAGGCCGCAGATTGCCTGATACTCCGGCAGCTCGGTATAGTCATAATCGGTGGGAAAAACCTCAAGCATGAACAGGAAGCCGCCCAAACCGTTGTCGTGGTCGGTCTTTTCGTAAAAGCCGACGTAATAGCCGCCGTCGTTGGCGCCGCACTCGGTCAGGTAATGGTCGCCCCAGCTGGCCGGCAGCGTGACGGAAAAATAGCCGCCCTTGCCGTCGTCATACGTCGGGCAAAGGGTGATGTCCTCCGCCTTTTTTGCCGTGTCAGCCGTCGGCTGGGCAGACGCGGCGGCCTTGTCCCCGCGGCCGCAGGCGGCCAGTGCGAATACCGTTGCCAGCGCCAGTACGAGCGCCAGAATGCTCCGTTTCATGCAGATCGCTCCTTTCCGAATCTTTGCATGGGCATATTATACGCCTCCGGCCCGTGTGTGTAAAGTCCCCCCCGCCGGACAGCGCGCAGCGCACAAAAAAGATGCACGCCAGAAATATCTGACGTGCATCGGTGCGAAAGGTTCCGGTTTTTTTACGCGGCGGCGGGCTTGCTGTGCTTGCGCAGGACGATCTGCAGCACGATGACAACCACGATGACCGCGACGCCGACGACGTCGGTCATGAGCTCCGGGTCAATCAGGCACAGGCCGCCGGCGGCGAGCAGGATGCGCTGCCACCAGGGTGCGCGTGCGACGACATAGCCCTCGAGCGCGGCGGCGATGCCGAAGATGCCGAGGCAGGACGTGATGATGACCTGGATGGCGGCGAGCACGCCCTGATCCATGAGCAGCATGGAGGGGTTCATCGCAAAGATGTACGGCACGATGAACGCCGCGATGGCGAGCTTCGTGGCATTGATGCCGGTCTTCATGGGGTCGGACTTGGCGATGGCGGAGCCGGCGTAGGCCGCCAGCGCGACCGGCGGCGTGATATCGGCGACGATGCCGAAGTAGAACACGAAGAAGTGGGCCGCGACCTTCGGGATGCCGAGCGTGATGAGGATCGGCGCGCAGGTGGAGGCCATGATGCAGTAGTTGGCGGTCGTGGGCACGCCCATGCCGAGCACGATGCAGCAGAGCATCGTCAGGAAGAGCGCCAGCAGCAGCGAGAGCGTCGGGTTCGGGATGGCGCTGCTGATCGCAATGACGCCGCTGATGAGCTTGGACGCCAGGCCCGTGACGGTGATGCAGCCCGCGATCATGCCGGCCATGGCGCAGGCCACGGCGACGGTGATGCTGCCCTTGCCGCCGGCCTCGAGCGAGTCGAGGATCATGCGGCCGGTCTTTTTGGCGGTGATGCCGGCGACGCTGCCGGTCTTGGTCTCCCGCACCTCGGCCGAGGCGTCGCGGATGGTGCCGACCAGGCTCACGGCGATGGAGATCAGGATGGCGATCGCGGCGGAAAACTGCAGCGAGCGGATGTTCGCCGTGACCATCCAGATCAGGAACACGAGCGGCAGCAGCAGATAGACGTTGCGGATGAGGTACTTGAAGCGGGGCAGCTCCGAGCGCGGGATGCCCTTGAGGCCGAGCTTCTTGGCCTCGAGATGCACGGAGATGAAGATGCCGCCGAAATACAGCACGGCAGGCAGGATCGCCCAGAGGGTGACCTGACCATACGTCACGCCCATGTACTCGGCCATGAGGAACGCGGCCGCGCCCATGATGGGCGGCATGATCTGGCCGCCGGTGGAGGCCGCCGCCTCGACGGCGCCGGCGAACTCCGGCTTGTAGCCGGTCTTTTTCATCATCGGGATCGTGACCGAGCCGGTGGTGACGGTGTTGCCGACGGACGAGCCGGACACCATGCCGCACAGCGCGGACGAGATGACGGCGACCTTGGCCGGGCCGCCGGAGGTCCAGCCGGCGATGGCGTTGGCTGCGTCAATGAAGAAGCTGGCGATGCCGGTTCGCTCAAGGAAGCCACCGAAGATGATGAACACGGCGATGAACTTCGCGCACACCTGTACGGGTGTACTCAGCACACCGGACGTGCCGAAAAAGAGCGTGTAGATCACGCGGCCGAGCACCTGATCAAACGTCTGCTCGGCGTTGAGCATGCTCACGAACGTGTACACGAGCAGCGCGCCGACGACCACGAGGATCGGCAGGCCGACGCAGCGGCGGCACAGCTCGGCCAGCACGAGGATGCCGGCCACGCCGACGGCGATGAGAAACGGCGTCATCTTGGCGGCGCTGGTGAGCGTCTTGATGAGCACGGAGTAGTTAAAGCAATAGTAGAAAAACGCAGCCGCACCGATGACCATGATGACGATGTCGTACCACGGCAGGCGGTTGGGGTGCACATGCTTCTTGCTGGCGGGATAGGTCAGGTAGCCCATGATGACGATCAGCCCGAGGAACGCGGTCAGACGGATCTCAAGCGCGGCGGTGCTGAACAGCGTCGACCAGATGCAGTAGACCGAAAACAGCGCCATGACGACGGAGATGACGATCTTGGGCTTGCCCGTCCAGACGCGGGTGGCGGATTCGCGGTCATACTTGCGCATGACGGCGTCCATTTCCTCCTGCAGCGAAGCGTTTGCCGCGGCGTCCGCGGCCTTCTTGGTGTCAGACATAGGGGGAAACCTCCGTTCCGGTTAGGATGGAAAAACTACGGCGTCAGGGGTACTGACGCCGTAGCGAACGTTTACGGGATGCGGCGCATCACCGGGTCGGGCATCAATAGGTGCCTGCCTTGATGGTGGCGGCGGTGTAGTACGGGGAGGCCGCGAGCAGAGACTGCACGTGGCTGTCGTCGAGGCTGACAAGGTAGACGCTGCCGGCGGTGGCGAGGTCGGTGATGGCCGTGGTGGGCGCACCGGCGACGATGAACGCGGCGTCGATCTTGCCGTCCTTCAGGCTCTCGGCGCTGTCGCCGAAGCTCTGGTACACAGCGGAGATGTCAGACTCCTTGAGGTCGTAAGCGCTGAGCACGTCAATGGCGTTGAAGTACACGCCGGAGCCGGCTGCGCCGATGGAGACCTTCTTGCCGGCGAGGTCGGCAACGGTCTTGATGTCGGGGTTGGTGGTGACGATCTGAACCTGCTCCTGATACAGCTGGGCGACGACGGAGAAGCCGGTGACCGGGCTGTCAAACAGGCGCTGGCCGTTGTAAGCGTAGTTCATGACGTCGCTCTGCACGAAGGCGAGCTGGACGTTGCCATTGGTCAGATCCTCGACGTTGGCCTGAGAGCCGCCGGAGGTGAGGGCCGTGACCTTGCAGTCGGACTTGCCGGAGACGAAGGAAGCGAGCACGCCGCCGAAAGCGTAGTACGTGCCGGACTCGCCGCCGGTGCCGAAGCTGAGGGCGGAAGCGGTGCCGTTGCCGGCGCCTTCCTTGACCGCGTCGACCTTGAAGCCCTTCTCCTCAAAGTACTTGGCAGCGCCGGGGTGATACGGCACGCCCTTGACGGAGGCGGCAGCCTCAAGGCTCAGCTCCGCGCCCTTGGCGTGCTGGGCGGTGATGGCGTCGAGATTGTCAAAGATGGTGGACACGAACGCATAGATCTCGTCGGTCGGGACATCGTCGCGGGCGATGACGATCGCGCCGACGGAGACGGTGTTGGTATCGACCTTGGAAGCGGAACCCGTGTCGTCGGTCTTGGTGTCGGTATTGCCGCCGCCGCAGGCGCACAGCGCAAACACCATGACGAGGGCGAGCGCCAGCGCCACGATTTTGTTGAACTTCATAGTTGTTTCTCTCCTTTTTGAAATTTTCCTCTTGAAAAGATTCAATATGCGTTCATTATACCTGTCTCAGGCGCAAATATCAAGCCAAAAATGAAACTTTCCATCCGTTTCTGTGCAAAAACTTTCACACACTAACGGATTTCTGATACAAACCGCCACATCTTGCGCCGTTTGGGCAAATTTTCCCACTCCGGGCACAAGATGCCTCACACAGGAAAGCAAAAATCCGGCCCGTGCAAAAATTGCACAGGCCGGATTTTCCTTGCCGGAACGCGTTATTCGTCCTTGTCCTCGGGCGGGTCGGGCTGCACGAGCACGCGCTCGACGCGGCGGCCGTCCATGGTGAGGACCGTGACGGTGAGGTTTTCATACCGGAAGCTGTCGCCCGGCTTCGGGAACGTGCCGAAGCGCTCGAGCGTCCAGCCGCCGACGGTGGTGCTGTCGGCGTCGTCGAGGGCATCCTCGTTCCAGTCGAGCAGCTCGAGAAAGTCCGAGAGCGTCATGGCGCCGTCGAGCTCATAGCCGCCGTCAGGCCGCGCGACGACCTCCTTTTCCACCACGTCCTTCTCGTCCCAGATGTCGCCGACGAGCTCCTCGAGCACGTCCTCCATCGTGATGACGCCGAGCGTGCCGCCGAACTCGTCCGTGACGACGGCGAGGTGCTTCTGCTCGCGGCGGAGCTTTGCCAGCACGTCGGGCAGACGCGTGGTCTTGTAGACAAAGCACGGCGGGATGAGCTGCGCGCGCAGGTCGTCCGGCCGGCCGTCCATCATGGCCTTGAAAAAGCGGTTGAGATACAGGAAACCGATGATATTATCCACGCTGCCGGAATAGACCGGAAGACGGGAATACGACGAATCGTCGATGATGCGCACGATATCGTCCCAGTCGTCGTCGATGTCGATGGCAACCATGTCCACGCGGGCAGTCATGGCCTCACTCGCGCTGATGTCGGAAAAGTCGAGCGCGGAGCGCAGCAGCTCGCTGCGGTCCTCGTCGAGCACGTCCTCGTCCTCGGCCGTCTCGATGATCGACTGCAGCTCCTGCGAGGCGGCCTCCTCGGGGTCCCCGTCGCCGGTGTCGCCGCGCAGGGGGCGCGTGATGAGGTGCACGAGCCCGACGACGAGCCAGATGACGGGGTAGAGAATGACCGACAGCGCGCGGATGACATACGCGTTGCGCAGAGCGATGCCGTTGGCGTTCTGCTTGGCGACGATCTTCGGCATCGTCTCGCCGAAGATGATGACCAGCAGCGTCAGCACGACGGTGGACACCCACGTCCACTGCTCGCCCGCGAGCAGGATGACGATCACGGAGCCGAGCGACGACGCCGCGATGTTGACGAGGTTGTTGCCGATGAGGATGGCGCTGAGGGTGCGGTCAAAATGGTCGAGGATGCCGACGGCGGTCTTCGCGCGGCGGCTGCCGTCCTCGGCGGCGGTTTCGAGCCGCAGGCGGTTGGCCGATGAATACGACATTTCCGACGCGGAAAAGAACGCCGACAGCGCGATGAGCACGACGAGTGCAACAAAATACCACACGATGCTCATGCCGTCTCGCCCCCTTTCTCCGGGGCGGCGTCCGCAGACGCATCTGCCTCAGCCTCCTCCGGCAGCAGGCGCACGATGAGCTTGACGATGCGCTTTTGCTTCATGTCGGCAATGCGCACGTCGAGCCGGTGATAGCGGAAGCCCTCCCGCTCGCGCGGGATGTAGGAAAACTGCTCATACGTCCACTCGCCGAGCAGCTTATACTGCAGTTCCTCGTCATCCTCGGGGTCGGTGTAGTCGAGCCGGTCGAACACCTCGCCGACGGTCATCTCGGCATCGACCTCGTAGCGGCCGCCGCCGAGCGGCACGAACGATTCCTCGACCACGTCGTCCTCGTCCCAGATCTCGCCGACGAGCTCCTCGACGATGTCCTCCACGGTCACGATGCCGAGCGTGCCGCCGTAGTTATCGGTGACGATGGCGAGATTTGCCTTGCGGCGGCTGAGCTCGGGCAGCACCTCGGCGATGAGGGTGCTCTGGTGCACGAACACGGGCTCGTCGAGCAGGGGCCGGACGTCCACAGCCTTGCCGCCGTTTTTGATGCAGGCCTTGATGTATTTGCGGATCTGCAGGATGCCAATGACATTATCGATGCTGTCGGCGTACACGGGCAGGCGGCTGTGGCGCTGCTCGCGCACGTAGGCAAGGATCTCCTCCGGCGGGTCGTCCACGTCCACGGCGGCGACGTCCACGCGCGCCGTGATGACGCTCTCGACCGGCACCTCGGCAAACGACAGGGCGGAGCTCATAAGCTCGCCGCGCTCGGCGGTCAGTTCCCCGTCGTCGGTCATGTTTTCAATGATGTCGGCCAGCTCGTCCTCCGTCACGGTCACGGCGGGCTCGCTCTGTACGCGGCGGGCGACGGCGGTGCCGAAGGCGGTGAGCATGGCGGACAGGGGTTGAAAGAGCACCATGAAAAACCGCAGCGAACGCGCCGTGCGCATGGCCAGCCGCTCGGCGTATTTCTTGGCGATGCTCTTGGGCAGCATCTCCCCGGCGAAGAACACGACCACGGTCGTGATGAGCGTGCCGGCGGTGACGGCCCACATGCCCCACTGCCGCTGCACGGCCACGGTCACGAGCGTCGCGATCGTCAGGTGCAGAATGTTCGTACCGATCAGCAGCGTCGTGATCGCCTGATCGAAGTGGTCGAGCACATACATCGCCTGCTCGGCGCGGCGGTTGCCGTGATCTGCGGCGGCTTTGAGCCGGATGCGGCTCGCGGATGCGAATGCTGTCTCCATGACGGCGAAATAGGCCGCGCCAAGGAGCAGCACGATGATAACAGGCAAAAGATTCCATAAATCCTGCTTAGGGCCAGCGTCCATTGCGGATCATCACACTCCTGAATATCTCCCCCGGCCGGTGCCTATCCGGACGGGAGATAAATTAACGTTCATGATACCATAAAATGCCCGGCGCGTCAACGGGTTTTCTCCTCCGTGACGGCGACGTTGCCGGGCCCCGCGAGCTCGCGCAGCTCCTCGACGAGCGCGGGGTGCACACAGCAGCGGGCGGCGGCGCGGCGGCCCGTGTCCTCAAACACGAGCACGAGCTGCTCGTCGCCGGGGAACATTTTCAGGATCAGCTCGATGCGCTTCACGGCCGGGTGGTCCTTATCCGGCAGACGCACCCAGAGCCGGTGCCGCTTCGGCGG
>ULTL01057193.1_pt1 | contig 16992 bp, 11 predicted proteins | sample 1957531 | NCBI WGS metagenome assembly ULTL01 (sample SAMEA4835732, study PRJEB28245) | human gut metagenome | biome: gut microbiome; material: fecal sample | place: Denmark | collected 2008 | reverse complement strand
CGGCCGCGCCCCGCCGCCCGGCGCCCGCGCCGAAAAAGAGCACCTTCATCCGCGACGATCCGGTGACGGAGCCGGAGCGCCCCGCGCCGAGCTACGCGCCGAAGGGCGACAGCCGCGTGGCCGACAAGGTCGTCAACCTCAACAGCGGCGGCCAGCTCAAGGTCGTGCTCGCCACGCCGAAGCAGTTTGAGTCCGCCGGAGAGATCGCGGACCACCTGCGTGATCGCCGCGCCGTGCTCATCAATCTGGAAAAGACGGATCCGGCCATCTCCCGCCGGCTGATCGACTTTTTGTCCGGCGTCGCCTACGCGCAGGACGGCAAGATCCGCCGCGTGGCAAGCGCGACGTATATCATCACGCCGTTCAATGTCGACCTCATGGGCGACCAGCTCGACGACATGGAGTCGGGCGAGTTCCATCTGTAAATCCGGGCATACTGTCCCTGACAGTGCCCGCCGTGTAGTACACCTATAGAAAGAATGGAGGACTATCCAACATGACTCCTCAGGATATTCGGGAAAAAACGTTTGAAAAAGCGATGTTCGGCGGATACGACATGGCCGCCGTGCAGAACTATCAGGAAGAAGTGGCCACCGAGCTTGCCAACGCGCAGAAGGAAGTTGCCGTGCTCAAGGGCAAGATGAAGGTGCTGGTCGATAAGATAGAAGAGTACCGCGCCAGCGAAGACGCCATGCGTCTGGCCATACTGTCGGCCCAGAAGGTCGGCAAGCAGATAGAGGACGACGCTCAGGCCCGCGCCGACAAGATACTCGGCGAGGCCAAGGACACGTCCGACCGAATACTTGGCGGCCTCCAGCACGAAACCGCCAACGAGGAAGCCAAACTCCTCAACGCCAAAACGTCCTGCGCAAAATTTCTGGAAGATGTGCGTAATCTGTGCCTGAACCAGCTCGAGTACCTGGATAAGATCGCCGGGGCGAAGGCTGCGGCCGCGCAGCCTGCCGCCCAGCCGGCAAGCGTGAGCGTCGCCCCTGCCGAGCCGGTGTCCAAGCCCGTGCAGCCGGAAACTCCGGCCGCCGAGCAGCCCGCGGAAGCCATCCCCGTGTCCGCCGCCCCTGTGGAGGCGCAGCCGGTGGAGACCGACGATACCGCGGCCGACAGCGCAGCAGATGACGCCACGCAGCTTTATCACTTCCTGCACAACAGCTGAGTGAACATGCAATCAACCAGGGCGGGACGGCCGGTGCCGTACCGCCCTGCGCAATTTTTGATGGAAATACAACTCTGAGAGGAGAAAGATAGAACCATGTCCAAGAACGATTTCAACGCCACGATCAATCTGCCGAAAACAGACTTTCCCATGCGCGCCGGCCTTGCCAAGCGGGAGCCCGAGATGCTCCAGCGCTGGTACGACATGGACCTGTACCACGAAATGCTCAAAAAGAACGACGGCAAGCCGCGCTTCAGCCTGCACGACGGCCCTCCGTTCTCCAACGGCGACATCCACATGGGCCACGCGCTCAACAAGGCACTCAAGGACTTCATCGTCCGCTCCTACGCCATGCGCGGCTACTACACGCCCTACATCCCCGGCTGGGACAACCACGGCATGCCCATCGAGAGTGCCATCATCAAGGAGCAGAAGCTCAACCACAAGGCCATGAGCGTCGCCGACTTCCGCAGCGCGTGCCATGACTATGCGCAGAAATACATCGACCGCCAGATGGCCGGCTTCAAGCGCATGGGCGTCATGGGCGACTGGGAGCACCCCTACAAGACCATGAACAAGGGCTTCGAGGCCGACGAGGTGCGTGTGTTCGGCAAGATGTATCAAAATGGCCACATCTACAAGGGCCTCAAGCCCGTGTACTGGTGCCCTCACGATGAGACCGCCCTCGCCGAGGCGGAGATCGAGTATCAGGACGACCCGTGCACGACCGTGTACGTGAAGTTCCCGATGCACGACGACCTCGGCAAGCTGCCGAACGTCGACCACAGCAAGCTCTTCTTCGTCATCTGGACGACGACGATCTGGACCCTGCCCGGCAACCTCGCCATCGCGCTCAACCCGCGCGAACTGTATAACCTCGTGCAGGCGCCGAACGGCGAGGTATACATCATGGCCGACGCCCTGACCGAGAAGGTCATGCACATCGGCGGCTTCGACAGCTATGAGGTGCTCGAGCAGCACCCCGGCGACTTTTTCGAGAACATGCTCGCCGACCATCCCTTCCTGCCCAAGACCTCGCGTCTGGTGCTGGCGGACTACGTCACCATGGATTCCGGCACCGGCTGCGTACACACCGCGCCCGGCTTCGGTGCCGACGACTACCTGACCTGCAAGCGCTACGGCATGGACATGGTCGTGCCCGTGGACGATCAGGGCCGCCACACCGACTACGCCGGCAAGTACGCCGGCATGTCCACGGAGGAATCCAACCCCGTCATCCTCGCAGACATGAAGGAAGCCGGTTCCCTGTTCGCCAGCGAGGACATCGTGCACAGCTACCCGCACTGCTGGCGCTGCAAACAGCCGATCATCTTCCGCGCCACGCCGCAGTGGTTCTGCTCCGTCGATTCGTTCAAGGAGGAGGCCGTCGCCGCGTGCGAGAACGTGCGCTGGCTCCCGAGCTGGGGCAAGGAGCGCATGGCCGCCATGATCCGTGAGCGCGCCGACTGGTGCATCTCCCGCCAGCGCCGCTGGGGCCTGCCGATCCCGGTGTTCTACTGCGATGACTGCCACAAGCCCGTGTGCAACGAAGAGAGCATCGAGGCAGTGGCCAAGCTCTTTGAAAAGGAAGGCAGCAACGCCTGGTTCGACCGCCCGGCGGCCGACATCCTGCCCGAAGGCTTCACCTGCCCGCACTGCGGCGGCAAGCACTTCACCCAGGAGACCGACACCCTCGACGGCTGGTTCGACTCCGGCTCCACCCACGTCGCCGCCATGCAGCGCGACCAGGGCTTCTGGCCGGCGGATATGTATATCGAGGGCGGCGACCAGTACCGCGGCTGGTTCCAGTCGTCCCTGCTCGTGGCCGTCGGCGCGCTCGGCAAGGGCGCCCCGTACCGCGAGTGCCTGACCCACGGCTGGACCGTGGACGGCGAGGGCAAGGCCATGCACAAGTCCCTCGGCAACGGCATGGATCCGGCCGAGATCATCAACGAATTCGGCGCCGACATGCTTCGCCTGTGGGCAGGCAGCGCCGACTACCACGCCGACATGCGCTGCTCGAAGGAGATCTTCAAGCAGCTGACGCAAAACTACCTCAAGTTCCGCAACACGGCGCGCTACTGCCTCGGCAACCTCGACGGGTTCGACGCCGAGCACCTCGTCGCGCCGGAGGATATGCTCCCGCTCGACCGCTGGGCCATCACAAAGCTCAACGACCTCATCCGCCGCGTAGCCAAGGCGTATGATAACTATGAATTCCACGTGGTCTCGCACGCGATCAACGACTTCTGCGTTGTGGAGCTCTCGAGCTTCTATCTCGACATCATCAAGGACCGCCTCTACTGCGAGGAGCGCAACGGTCTCAAGCGCCGCAGCGCGCAGACGGCCCTGTTCCTCATCCTCGACAGCATGACGAAGATGTTCGCGCCGATCCTCGCCTTCACCTGCGACGAGATCTGGCTGGCCATGCCGCACCGCGCCGAGGACGACGCGCGCAACGTGCTGCTCAACGTCATGAACCAGCCGTTCGACGCCTATGCGCTCAGCAACGACGAGCTCGCCAAGTGGGACCAGCTGATCCGCGTCCGCACGGATGTCAACGGCGTGCTCGAGGCCGCTCGCGCCGAAAAGCGCATCGGCAAGCCGCTCGAGGCTGCCGTGACGCTGCGCGCCGACGATGATGCCGCCAAGGCCGCGCTCGACGACGTGCAGAGCATGAATCTGCCCGAGCTGCTCATCGTGTCGCAGTGCCTCGTCGGCGGCGACGTGCCGGAAGACGCCGTCACCGGTACCGGCACGAATTTCCCCGGCCTGCACATCTCCGTGCACAACGCGCCCGGCACCAAGTGCCCGCGCTGCTGGATGCACTCCGAGCAGGCCGACCCCGAGACCGGACTGTGCCCGCGCTGCGCCGCCGTCGTCGCCGCGCAGAAGGCGGAGTAAACCACCGATCCCAAAATCCTGATCCGAAAGCGAGGAACCGCTATGTGGTATGCCATCGTAGCCATCCTGATCCTCATCGCTGACCAAGGCCTGAAGTACTGGGTCACGCTCAACATCCCGCTCGACACCGGGCACGTCACGCTCATCCCTGGCGTGCTGGAGCTGACGAATATCCACAACAACGGCGCTGCGTTCAGCATCCTGCAGCACGCGCCGCACTGGATCTTCGTCATCTTCACGCTCGTGTTCGCCGCCATCGCGGTGTTCTGCCTGCGGCGCAACGTCGTGCACGGCAAGGTCGGCCGCTGGTCGGTCGTGCTCGTGCTGGCCGGCGCAGTCGGCAACTGCATCGACCGCATCCTCAGCGGCTACGTGGTGGACATGTTCAACTTCCTGTTCGTGCGCTTCGCCGTGTTCAACCTGGCGGATATCTTCATCGTCGTGGCCGGCATCGCCCTGTGCCTGCACGTCATCTTCTACCGGGGTGACGGCAGCGATGGCGAGTCCGCACCGAAACCGGCGCGCAAGCCCCGGAAGCACACGGACGCCCCCGTCCGTGCGCACAAGCTGCACCTGCCCGCTCGGAAGCAGCCCATCGAGCCGCCCACCGCACCGAAAGTGCCCGCTGCCGCGCAGCCAGAGGCCCCGGCTCCGGCGAAGGACGATCCCTTTGCGGCGTGGGATCGCGCGCCCGTGCAGGCGCAGCCGGTGACCCCGGCAGCGCCGGAAGCACCGAAGGCTCCGGCAGCACCCGCTGCAACGGCGCCGGTGCAGACCGCGCCCAAGGCGGCCGAGCCCGCCGTCAAACCGGCGGATGCGGCCCCGACGGATCCCCTACTTGCCTATCTCAACAGCACACCCGCCGCGCCGGTCGAGCCGGAAGCCCCGGCCAAGGACACGGACGCCGCCCCGACGGACGGCGATAGCTACTCGCTCGACGATATTTTGGCGGAGTTTTCGGATTTCTAATGGAACAGCGAACGATTCAAACACAGGAGAGCGCCGAGCGGATCGACGCTCTCCTTGCGCGCGCTCTGCCCGAGCTCACGCGCAGCGCCGCCCAGCGGCTGCTCGCGCAGGGGGCCGTGACGAAAGACGGCGCACCCGTGAAGAAAAACTATAAGACCGCACCCGGTGACACGTTTGTCGTCACGCTGCCGGACGCCGCGCCCTCGGCGCTCGTGGCGCAGGATCTGCCGCTGGACGTGGTGTATGAGGACGACGACCTCATCGTCGTCAACAAGCCGCGCGGCATGGTCGTGCACCCTGCGCCCGGCCACGAGGACGGCACGCTCGTCAACGCCCTGCTCGCCCACTGCGGTGACAGTCTCTCCGGCGTCGGCGGGGAGCGGCGGCCCGGCATCGTACACCGCATCGACAAGGACACGTCCGGTCTGCTCGTCGCGGCAAAAAACGACTTTGCGCACCTCGCGCTCTCGGCCCAGCTGGCTGACCACACCATGGCCCGCACGTATGAGGCCGTTGTCTGCGGCAATCTGCGTGAAGACGCCGGCACGGTCGACGCGCCCATCGGCCGCCACCCGACGGACCGCAAGCGCATGGCCGTGACGGCCAAAAACGCCCGCCGCGCTGTCACGCACTGGTCGGTCATCGCCCGCTACAACGGATACACGCACATCCGCTGCGAGCTGGAGACCGGCCGCACGCACCAGATCCGCGTGCACATGGCGCACATCGGCCACCCCCTGCTCGGCGACCTGGTCTACGGCCATAAGCGGCCGGAAAAGGGCCTGAGCGGGCAGTGCCTGCACGCGCGGGCGCTGCGCTTCATCCACCCGCGCACCGGCGCGCTCGTGACGTTCACCTGCCCGCTGCCGGACTATTTTCAGGACGTGCTGGCGCGCCTCGGCCCGCCGGTCGGCTGATCAGAAAGGAGCATTCCCATGCGCAGATCCGATCGGGAGATCACTGATTTTCAGGAGCTCATCACCGTCATGCGCGGGTGCGACGTCTGCCGCCTCGCCCTGCACGACGAGCCGTATCCCTACATCCTGCCGCTGAACTTCGGCCTGGAGGTCGACGGCGAGACCGTCCGCCTGTACTTCCACGGCGCGAGCACCGGCACGAAGTACGACCTCATCGCAAAAAATCCGCTCGTCTCGTTCGAGATGGACCGCGGCCACGCGCTCATCCTCGACGACGAGCACGGCAACTGCACCATGACGTATGAGAGCGTCATCGGTCAGGGCCGCATCGCGGTCGTGCCGGAAGCAGACAAGGAGCGTGCGCTGCGCGTGCTCATGGCGCAGTACCGCGCGCCGGACTTCCCGTATGCGAAGGCCGTCATTCCCGCGACGACCGTCCTGTGCCTGACCGTCGAGCACATGACCGGCAAGCGCCGCGCGAAAAAACACGGCTGAGCATACCTCTGTAAATAGCAAAAGGGCCTCCGCGGGCTTTGCCTGCGGAGGCCCTTTTCGTGATCTTGCTGCAGATCAGCGGATGAAATTGGTGAATTTGCGCGTCTCCGTCGCCGGACGCGGAACACCGGCGGAGTCGCCCGCCGCAATGCACTGCACCAGCCAGAGCAGATTGCGCGCGAGCTGGCGCATGGTCTGCAGGCCCTCCTCGTCCTGCGCGACGTCCTCCGGACGCGCACCGTGCACCATCGGCCAGTACTGCGAGGACACGACCGGCATGTTCGAGATCATCGGGTATTTGACCAGCTGATCGAGCGCGGCCGTCGTGCCCGCGCGCCGTGCCGAGACGACGCAGGCGCAGGGCTTGTTCGCCCAGCCGTCGCTGGCGTAGAACAGTCGGTCGCAGAACGCCGACATCGCGCCGGAGATTCCGGCATAGTGCACCGGGGACGCAAGCACGAGCGCATCCGCCGTCTCCATCGCGTCAATGGCGTCGTTCACCAGGCCGCCGCGCACGCAGTGCCCGGTCGCATTGCATCCACCGCAGGCGGTGCAGCCGCCGGCCTGCTCTGCGCCGACGGTCAGGATCTGCGTTTCAACCCCCGCCGCCTGAAGCACCTGCTCCATTTCGTGCAGGGCGGTGTATGTGCAGCCGCGCGGGTGCGGGCTGCCGTTGATCATGAGAATTTTCATCGTATCACCTCAAGCGCAGGATAGCACAAATCGCCGACCCACGCAAGGCGGCGCCCCGGCTGAAAACCGGGGCCGGCTGATTCCCGCACATGGGCAAAGATAAAAACGCCCTCCGGACGGTTTCTCGCCCGGAGGGCGTTTCTGCAGCGCAAACAACGATTGCCCCGCAGGCCGATGGCCTGCGGGGCGGTGTTTTCTATTGGGGGACATGCACTCGCGCACATGCACATCAGCAGAGGCCGGGGAACAGCGCACACATCACGATGACGGCGGCTGTGCCGCAGGTCGTGGCGATGACCGTTGTGATGAACATAGGCGGATAGATCTCCCTGAGCTTCATGCGGCACATCGGCAGCAGCATCAGGATGGCGCCGGAGTACGGCATGGAATCGAGCGTCGTCGCGGCAAAGCAGGCGATACGGTGGATCGCGTTGACATTGAGCCCGAGATCGAGCAGCTTCGGTGCGATGAGCGGCAGAGAGATCAGCTGGCCGGTGGAGGAACCGCCGGTGAGCATGCACATGACGGCGACGACCACGGCGCAGATCAGCATCGGGGACATGTTGATGCCGGTGATGGCATTGAGCATGGTCGTGAACGCTTCCGTGTTGGTCACGACGCCGGCAAAGCCGCAGATGGCCGCGACCGTCAGCGACATGTGGATGGAGTCCGCCGCGCCGGTGCTGATGAGCTCACGCAGGTTCTTCGCCTTGAGCTGCTTCCAGAACAGCAGGATGGACAAGACGGTGCTGCCGATCACGCAGATGTTGATGTTGATCTTCAGAATGTTGAAGGTGACAAAGAGCGCGACCAGCGGAATGAGCGCGATCCAGAAATTCGGCCGCGGCGTGTTCTTGTCATAGTGCGGATCGAGCGGGTGGAGCTCAAAATGCTCGCCCTTGGCCCGCGCCTTGTTGATGTAGATATTCATCAGGACGATGATGACGACGACTTCGACCGCCGCGCCGACAAGGCCGGGGACGAGCGCCACATCCGCCGCCGTGCCGAGGGCGGTCATGGCGGCGACGTTGGTCACCTGCGGGCTGCCGGGCATGGTCAGCGTAAACGTATAGGAAGCCGCGGCGAGCACGCCGAGGATAAAGCGCTTGGGAATGTCGCAATATTCAAAGATCGTGAGCGCGACCGGGTACATGAGCACGATGAACACGCTGGCATTGATGCCGCCCATGCAGAGGATGACGCCGATGGCAACAATGACCGCGACCGCGATCACATTTTTCTTCGTGTTGCTGGCGCCGGGCCGCAGGAGCTTGCTCATGATCGTGTCGGCGATGGAGAAGGCCGCGCCGCTCTCCGAATAGATCTTTGACTGAATGCTGCCGAACAGCAGCAGGAAGAAGAAGCTTTTGATCGGGACGAACATGCCGTTGACATAGGAGCCGAGCAGCGTGTCCATGAACGGGAGCACGTTAAACGCGATCACGACCGCCGCGCCCACGATCGAAGCGATATATACGGACCAGTCCTTGTAGCAAAGATAGATCACGACAAGGAAACCGAGAATACAACCAACTACGCCCATAGGATGCTACCTTTCATATTGATGTCGGTCTCTCCGCTTACTGTGCGGCATGACCGGAGGAAGGGAAAACCGGCCATGCCGCAAATATGAGGGGAGGATGGTGTGCGGATGATGCTGCGCGGATCAGGCCTGCGCGGCCTTCTCCTGCGCGGCTTTTTCTTCTGCAGCGACCTCGGCCAGCGTGCGTCTCTTGGGCTGGGGGATGGTGGTGTAGAAGATGACGGCGATGATGCAGGCGATGATGGCATAGACCATGGAGGCAGTGTAGCTGCCGGTGGCCTTGACGAGCGCCGAGCTGATCTTCGGGCTGATGAAGGTGCAGATGATCATATAGCCGAGCATGCAGATGCCGAAGATGCCGCCGGCATACTTGGAGCCGTAGGTCTCCTGAACGGCGACCGGATGGCAGCAGTTCGTCGCGCCGAAGCCGACTGCCAGCAGGACATAGGCAATGTAGAACATGGCCAGGCTGTGGGCAAACATCAGGCAGAGCGAAGAAGCAACGGAGCAGACGCCGCAGATCGTATAGACCTTGCGGTAGCCGAGCTTGTCGATGAGCGCGCCCATGCCGAAACGGCCGATGACGTTGCAGATCGAGTAGATCGACACGCCGATGGTAGCCGCGTTGAGCGAGTAGCCCGCGTCCGAAATGAGAACGGAGAAGCGGGGGTAGCAGATGATGTACATCGTCGGGAACAGACCGTAGCCGAGGAACAGGTGCCAGTAGCCGCGGGTCCGGAACGCCTGGCCGGGCGTCAGGCTCTCGAGCTGCGTAGCTGCGAGCTTGGGATCGTCCGCCTTGGCCTTCCAGCCAGCCGGGGCATAGCCCACCGGGGCGGACTTGAGACCGATGGCCGCGCAGATGCCGATGACGATGATCGCGCCACCGACGATGTAGAGCGTGACGATGATGCCGATGCTGCCGATGAGCTTGACGATCAGGGGCGCGAGGAAGGTGGCGGAGCCGCCGTTAAAGGCCATGCACAGGCCGGAGGCAAAACCGCGCTTGTCGGGGTACCAGCCGGTCGCGCAGTAGGTGCTGCCGGTGTACGTGAAGCCGACGCCGAGACCCTGCAGGACGCTGAAGGTGATGTACAGCATCCAGGGGGAGCCGGAGGGGACCATGCCGGACAGCAGGAACGCGAGGCCCAGCAGGATGCAGCCGAGGATGAGCGTTTTCTTGGCGCCGATCTTGCCGAGCAGCCAGCCGCTGAGGATGTGGCCGGGCGTCTGCATGAAGGCCATATAGGTGGCGACGCCGGCAATGGCTTCCGTCGTCCAGCCGAAATGCTTTGCCATCGGGGAGACGAAAACGGCCGCGGAGTTGACGATGCCGCACATGGCGAGCACGATCAGGGCACGTACCAGAATACCTGTGCGATTCGGTGTTTTGATTGCCTTGTCCATATCTTTCTCCTTATATCTCCGTAGTTACCTGAGCGGATGCGTCAGTTGCAGGTCCAGCCGCCGTCGACCGCGACGATCTGGCCGGTCGTGTACGTGCAGCAGGGCGCGGCGAAGTAAACACACAGGCCGTCCATCTCGCCGAGGATGCCGTGGCGCTCTTTCGGGCAGCGGTCCTTGTGCAGCTGCACAAAAGCGTCGGAGTCGATGAACTTCTCGGTCAGCTCGGTCGGGAAGTAGCCCGGCGCGATGCAGTTGACGGTGATGTTGTACTTGCCCCAGTCGTTGGCCATGGCCTTGGTCATCATGTGCACGCCGCCCTTGGAAGCGCAGTACGGTGCGGTCCAGACGTTCTTTCTGGAGACGAAGCCGTGGATGGAAGAGACGTTGACGATGCGGCCATAGTTGTTGGGGATCATGGACAGGCGCGCGACGTCGCGGCAGAGATAGAACAGGCCGGTCAGGTCGGTATCGACCACGTGGGCCCACTGCTCATCGGTCATGGTCGCCGGGTCGCCGGAACCGCCGGTGCCGCCGGAGTTGACCAGAATGTCGATCTTGCCGAAGTGCGCAATGACGTCCTCCACGCACTTGGTGACGGACTTGGAGTCGCACAGGTCGAGGTAGTGGGGGTAAACCTCCACGCCGTACTCCGCGGCGATCTCCTTCGCGTTCTTCTCGAGGCGGTCGGTGCGGCGCGCCACAATGGCGACGTTGGCGCCGGCGTTGGCCATTGCCTTTGCAAACTGCAGGCCGAGGCCGGAGCTGCCGCCGGCAACCAGAGCGACCTGACCGGTCAGATCAAAAATGTTGTTTTTCATAGTATCGTCTCCTTTTTTTGAAATCGTTCAGAATCGGTTTTTCGTATCTACTTGTATCTATGTGTCAGAATTCCCATGCGAGGGCGAACGCATCGCGGTTGGCCTCGAGCATGGTGCCGCCGCGCACAGCGTCGCCGGCATAGACGACGTGGTCAAAATTCCGGTCGAATGCCGCGCGCGCGGCCAGATCCGGCCGGCTGCCCATCGCCAGAACGACGGCCTCGGCCTTCAGCTCGGTGCACTGGCCGGTGTGCGTGTCCCGCAGACGGATGCCGCCGTCGTCCACTGCGGCGATGGCCTGGCCGGTGCGGAACGTCACGCCGGCCTCCCGCAGCATCGGCAGGAGCTTGAACTTGGTGATATAGTACACGGACGCGCCGATCTCATCGGCCATTTCCACGATCGTGACCTTGTTGTTCGCACACAGGAAGTGGGCCACTTCAAGTCCGACGTGTCCGCCGCCGATGACGGCGACCTCCCTGCCCTCGATCGCGCGGCGGCCGAGCAGAATGTCCTCGATGCCGAACACGTTTTCGCGGTCGATGCCGGGAATATCCGGCACGATCTGCTGCCCGCCCATGGCAACGAAAATGCCATAGGGGTCGAGCCGCCGGAGCTCCGCCATGGTCGGCGCGTGATTCAGCTCCACCTGCACGCCGAGCGCGGCGAGCTGGTTCTTCTGCGTCTCGATGTACTCGGCCACGAGCCCTTTGCACGGTGCCTTGGAGGCCAGCACGGCGCTGCCGCCGAGATAGGCGCGCCGCTCAAACAGAATCGGGCGGAAGCCGCGCTCGGCCAGGACAATGGCCGCCTGCATACCGGCAGGCCCGCCGCCGATCACCGGCACGCACCGGCCCGCGCCGTCGCGCCGCAGCGCCGCGGGGTTGTAGTCCCGCTCGCGGCCGAGCCGGGGATTGATGGCGCAGCGGATGCCGCGGTGGTTGACGACCTCCTTGTTGCAGCTCATGCAGCCGATGCACTTGCGCAGGAGCGCTTCCTGACCGCCGCGTGCCTTGTTGACCCAATCCGGATCTGCGAGCTGTGCCCGGGACACACCGGCGAAATCGCACACGCCCTCGCGCAGCAGCGCCTCGGCGGTCGCGGGATGCTTGATAACGTTGACCGCGATGACCGGGATCTGCACCGCCGCCTTGACGGCCAGCGCATTTTCCTTCTTCCAGCCCTCGGAGAAGTAGCAGGGCTCGATGAAGGCGGCCGGGTTTTCGTAGCCGCCGCTGCTGACGTTGATGCACGACACACCGTAGTGCTCGAGCAGTTTTGCGATCTCCACCGCGTCCGCTTTCTGCAGGCCATCGGGGATGTAGTCGCAGCCGTTGATGCGCACGCTGATCGGGAAGTCTCTGCCGCAGGCGCGGTGGATGCCCTCGATGATCTCGCGGACGATGCGCATCCGGTTTTCAAGGCTGCCGCCGTATTCATCGGTGCGCACATTGCTGTGCGGACTGAGAAACTGGTGCAGCAGATAACCGTGCGCGCAGTGGAGCTCCACACCGTCGGCATTGGCCTGCTGGGCATACACGGCACCGGTGACGAATTTGTCGACCATGCCGTGGATCTCCTCGCGCGTCATTTCGTGCGACACGCGGCCCGTGGCCGGGTTGACGATCCCGCTCGCGGAGATGACCTGGCGGCCGCCGTTGAACTGCGGCTTGCCCTCGCGGCCGGGGTGGAAGAGCTGGAAGAACACTTTGCAGTCGTAGCGGTGCAGCGTGTCGGTCAGCAGTGCGAGGCGCTTGATGAACCGCGGCGCGTGAATCTGCAGCTGATGGGTCTCGGCGATGCCGTTTTCCCCGTCGACCGCGCAAAACTCGGTGATCAGCAGCCCGCAGCCGCCGGCCGCCCGAGCCTTGTAGCAGGCGATGATCTCGTCGGACGCCTCGCCGTTTTCTGCGGCGAGACCGTTGCCCATGGCCGTCATCACGACGCGGTTTTTGATCCGCAGGCCACCGATGTAACCGGGCCTAAACAGGTTTTCGTAGTTCATGGTTCCGTCCTTGTCGTCATGGAATCTTTCAAAGTACCGCTGAGCAAATGCGGGTTTTTTCTACCTTGGTTCGCATGATACCCGAAAGATAAAAATGTCACAATGTCACGAACGCTTAAAAAGAATGCGGAATTTGTTCACGGCTGACAAAAAAGTAACATGCCCGCCGGAGCGCTGCGCGAGACGCAGAGCGCCTCGCGCGTGGGACTGGAATCAGATGTAAAAGCACTTTTCGTAGGCGGCCTTCGTTGCGTCGGCCATGGTGCCGGCCTTCGTCGCGTCGCCGACGACAATGACCTTGTCGAACGCTGCGGCCAGCTTGTCCTCATAGGCCTTGTCCGGCCGGTTACCGAGCGCCATGACGACGATGTCGGCATCGACGCTGACGGTCTCGCCGCCGGGGAGCTGCTTAAGCGCAACGGTCCCCTCGCCGACGCCGGCGAGCGCGTGCTGCGTCAGGATCTCGACGCCGTTTTCCTGCAGCAGCGACAAGAGCTTGTACTTTGCCGTGCGGTAGATGGACGTGCCGACTTCCTTCTGCATCTCGACGACCGTGACCTGGTTGTCGGCGCACAGATAGTGCGCGACCTCGAGACCGACATGGCCGCCGCCGATGACGGCGATCTTCTTGCCGGCAAACTGCACCTTGTCGAGCAGAACGTCCTCAATATAATAGACATTGTCGCGGTCGGCGCCGGGGACTCCGGGGATGATCTGATTGCCGCCGCAGGCGACCACGACGCAGTACGGCTCGAGCGTCTGAATGCGCGCGACCGTGCCCGGCGTGTTGAGGTGCACCTCGATGCCGTATTCCTGCATCTCGGCGATCTGCGTGTCCACAAATTCCTGCGCCATGTGCTTGCACGGCGCCTTGGAGGCAAGAATGGCGCTGCCGCCGAGCGTGCCGCTCGCTTCAAAGATCACGGGCTCAAAGCCGCGCTTTTTCATCAGCAGGGCCGCCTGCATACCGGCCGGGCCGCCGCCGACGATGGCGACCTTGCGGCCGTTGCCGTTTTTGACGAGCTTGTCATCGGCAAACGTGACCTCGTGGCCGGCGACGGGGTTGAGCGCGCAGTGCAGCGTGCGGCCCGCGACGACGGACTTGTTGCAGTTCATGCAGCCGAGGCACTTGCGGATGAGATCCTCGCGCCCGGCCATGGTCTTCTGCACAAGATAGGGGTCGGCAATGTGCATGCGGGACATGCCGACAAAGTCGCTCACCCCCTCCTGCAGGAGCTGCTCGGCAAACTGCGTATGCTTGACGGTGTTGACCGCGATGACCGGGACGCTGACCTGGCTCTTGATGGCCTTGACAAAGCCGCTTCTCCAGCCCTCGGGGCTGTAGCAGGGCTCGATCATGGTCGCCGCGCTCGCGTACACGCCGCAGCTGACGTTGAAGTAATCGACATACGGCTCCAGGTACTTGGCGATCTCGACGCAGGCATCCTGGTCGTTGCCGCCCTCGACGAAGTCGTTGCCGTTGATGCGCGCGCCGACAACGAAGCCGGGCTCGACGACCTCGCGGATGCCCTTCAGGATGCGCACGATAAAGCGGCAGCGGTTTTCCATGGAGCCGCCGTATTCGTCGGTGCGTTTGTTCGTGTAGGGGCTCATAAACTGCTGCAGCAGGTAGCCGTGCGCGCCGTGGATCTCCACGCCGTCGGCGCCGGCGGCCTGCGCATTGAGTGCGGCCTGAACGAAGAGGCCGACCAGCCGGTCAATGTCCTCAATGGTCATCTCGCGCGGCAGGATCGTGTCGCGGCCGATCACGCTGTTGAGCTCCACGCTCGGCGCCATGGCCTGGCGGCCGCCGTTGATCGCCGGAGGCGCTTCGCGTCCGCCGTGGTGCAGCTGGACAAAGATCTTGGCACCGTGGCGGTGCACGGCGTCGCAGATGCGCTCAAAGCTCGAGATCTGGCGTGCATCCCAGATGCCGAGCTGGATGCGGTTGCAGTGACCGCTGTCCGGATCGACCGACGTGAACTCCGGGATGATGAGGCCGCAGCCGCCCTTAGCGCGCTCCTCATAGAACCGGACCTGCTCCGGCGTGGAGCAGCCGTTCCAATCGCCGAGCATCGTGCCCATGGCCGTCATGACGACGCGGTTGCGCAGCTCGAGCCGGCCGATGGTTCCCTTTTCAAATAGTTTTTCGTAATGCATAAGCAGTAAACCTCAACTTTCAACTTTCTGCGTTTCTGCCGTCCGGTGCTCACCCGGACGGCGAAAAGGTAGAAAAACGCATTCGGCTCATATCAACTTTGCTGCCCTCATTCTATCGGGTACCGGCGGCCGTGCCTATGTCATTTGTGAAAAAAACAGCAAGCAAACCATGCACGATGCACAATGTGCACGCACGCCGGTCCGGCGGTTTCGGCGGCGGACAACCCCCGCTGTCGAAATGAACAAAAACACCGCAAATTTTGTTCACAATGCACTTGCGGAGCGGCGGTGTTCCATGTATAATGTTCTTGTTAATTTATTGACACTTGCTGTAAAAAGGAGGCGCCCTATGCTGTTTTCAGAGCTTGCCAAACGCGTGGCGGAAAAATATCCGGAGGTCAAAACAGCCTACCCCATGGACTGCGAACTGAGCAACGTGGAGCTGTATGACCCGAGCGGGGCGGTCCCGCCGGTCGATTCGCTGAGCATCTATACCGCCCGGCAGATCAGCCAGGACATGACACTGCCGCTCTGCTTTGTGTGCGCGGGCACGCCCGACCAGGCGGCGCACGACAAGATCGCTTACAGCGACAGCAATTACATCATCATCCCGCAGGTCTCGGTCGTGGACGTGGTGTATTACATCATGTCGCTCTTCGGCGACTCCTTCAAGCAGCAGAAGCTGTATTCCAACCTGATCTATATGCTGCTCAACGGCGCGGATCTGACGTCGGTGTTCTGCGAATTTTCCAAAGGCACCGGCTCACAGCTGCTGGCCATCGACATTTCCGGCAAGGTGCTGGCCTATTCCAAGCCGTTCAGGGTCAACCACCCGCACTGGATCCACAGCATCGAAGTCGGCTATCTGGATAACTACCTGATCGAGTACATCCTCTCGTACCGGGTCAAGCATAAGATGGACATGTCGCCCAACACGTTCGTGCTGTTCTGCAACCGGCTGCAGATGTACATCAAGGTCATCCGCGTCATTGCCGACAATGAGATCATCGGCTACGTGTTCATGGGCAATTACACCGGGGAGTTCCCGTGGTTCAGCGACAAGCTGATGCACCTGCTGGCCAAAAACCTGCACTCCACCCTGCTCGGCAGCCGCAGCTACAGCACCTACCGCTTCAACATGCACCAGAGCGTGCTCAGCGACATCATCGATGGCGCCAGCGAGGAGGAGACGATCCAGCGCATCAACGCCGCCAAGCTGACCTTCCCGCCGAATATGCGCGCGGTCGTGCTCAAGCCGAGCTATTTCAGGGGCAACGAATATCTTTACGATGTGCTGATGCCGCGCGTCGCGGAGATCCTGCCGGCCTCGCCGCGCGTGCATAAGAAAAACGCGATCGTCACATTCGTCAGCGTGGACAATGCGGGCGCGCTCCCGGAGGAGACGCGCACGGCCATTGAGACCCTCGCGGCCGACGGGCAGGTCCTCGTCGGCGTGAGCAATCTGTTCCACAAACCGTCGAAGCTCTACGTTTACTATCAGCAGGCGCTGCAGGCCATGTCCTTTTCGCGGCGGCTGTCGAACACCGGCGGCGTGTTCTTCTTCTCGGACTATGCGTTTTACATCATGCTCGACCGTATGGAGGACAAACCGCTGCTTGAGCAGTGCCGCCATCCGGTGCTCGCCAGCCTGGAAGCCTACGACGCGGGCAAGAACACCGAGCTGTACGAAACGCTGAAGATCTATACCAAAACCGGCTTCAGCAAAAACCACACGGCCGAGCTCATGTTCATGCACCGCAACACGGTCAATTACCGCATCCAGCAGATCGAAAATCTGTTCTCCGTGGATTTTTCGGACCCGTCGCTGCTGTTCAAGCTGCAGTATTCCTTTTACATCGACGCGTTTTTGAAAAACCGCTATTCCGATCTCGCGCCGCTGCCCGAAAAAC
>ULTL01007825.1_pt1 | contig 17028 bp, 13 predicted proteins | sample 1957531 | NCBI WGS metagenome assembly ULTL01 (sample SAMEA4835732, study PRJEB28245) | human gut metagenome | biome: gut microbiome; material: fecal sample | place: Denmark | collected 2008 | reverse complement strand
CCGGAAAAGTACACCGAATGCCAGTGGAGGATCCCCCCCGCGTGTGCGGGGAAAAGTCCGGGTTATTTACCCCCCCCCACACTATTGCAGGATCACCCCCGCGTGTGCGGGGAAAAGTTTGCAACCAGCAAGTAACTAAGTTTAAGCTAGGGATCACCCCCGCGTGTGCGGGGAAAAGACAGGAGTGTCCCTCTCCGACACTGCTACCTGGGGATCACCCCCGCGTGTGCGGGGAAAAGGAATTGCATTAAATTCTTTTGGATTGATACGGAGGATCACCCCCGCGTGTGCGGGGAAAAGATTGTTGGATAATATCTTCTATATAGCTGTCTAGGATCACCCCCGCGTGTGCGGGGAAAAGCAGATGTAAGGCGTCGCGGTGCTTACACCTCTAGGATCACCCCCGCGTGTGCGGGGAAAAGACACTCTGATTGCACTGGCAACAGCGCACACAGGGATCACCCCCGCGTGTGCGGGGAAAAGTTGTCGTGCCGTTGTCCGGTGCTGTCCCGCCTCGGATCACCCCCGCGTGTGCGGGGAAAAGGCGCGATGCCGGATGGTATCGCGGGACATCACAGGATCACCCCCGCGTGTGCGGGGAAAAGAGAAAAAGGGCTTTGGCGGTTTTGTGAATACAAGGATCACCCCCGCGTGTGCGGGGAAAAGCGGTGGTGGAATAGTGCAGCACCCTGATAAGCAGGGATCACCCCCGCGTGTGCGGGGAAAAGTTTGTAGCAGAAGAGTTGAAAGTAAACAAACAAGGATCACCCCCGCGTGTGCGGGGAAAAGTCGAAGTAGTTAATGACCGTCCTGCACCTCCGAGGATCACCCCCGCGTGTGCGGGGAAAAGTATTTACTTCCGCTGATGGAGAATCAACAGTGAGGATCACCCCCGCGTGTGCGGGGAAAAGCGAGTCCTGATGGCTTTTTCTGAGTTGATTAAGGGATCACCCCCGCGTGTGCGGGGAAAAGATGACTCCATTGGACGCTCAAAATTTAACGCTAGGATCACCCCCGCGTGTGCGGGGAAAAGGCATCATCGAGGACACCCCAGTTGGCAGGCTCAGGATCACCCCCGCGTGTGCGGGGAAAAGTATTGCGGTATTTCCCTGCATTTAACCATCCAGGGATCACCCCCGCGTGTGCGGGGAAAAGCCCCCATCAACGGGCAGAGGTATGCCCGATTCCGGATCACCCCCGCGTGTGCGGGGAAAAGTCAAAAAAGGCAAAAAACGACACATAATATCTAGGATCACCCCCGCGTGTGCGGGGAAAAGGTTGCTTTTGACAGTCCTTTTACGACCCTTTTGGGATCACCCCCGCGTGTGCGGGGAAAAGGTTTGACTTTGCGTCTGATTGATGCTGACTTAGGGATCACCCCCGCGTGTGCGGGGAAAAGTTCTTCTTGCCCTTGCCCGCGCTGCCGGTGTCCGGATCACCCCCGCGTGTGCGGGGAAAAGGCGGTGAACGGCGTCCGCGTAGTTGTCGGCCCAGGATCACCCCCGCGTGTGCGGGGAAAAGTGAGAAGGGTAAGCCGGACGCACTGCGCCGTGGGGATCACCCCCGCGTGTGCGGGGAAAAGAGGCTGCTGTATGCGTTCCTCACGTCGTCCCGGGGATCACCCCCGCGTGTGCGGGGAAAAGACTAAAAAAAGCCCATAAAATCAAGGACTTTGATCCCGTACCTATCCGATTTCATTTAGTTTTTCGTAGATTTGAAAGGTGGTGTAGCAATCTTCCAACGCCCGATGGAAACGTTCCGGTTTGATCTCAAAATAGCCCGCCAGCGTTTCCAACCGATAATCTGCTATATCCTGGACCCTTCTTCGTGCCAAGGTCAACGTATCAAAGCAGGAATTTACAGGAATCGAAATCCCGGTATCCACACTTGCTTTTTTTAAAAACGCCAGATCAAAGCTTAAATTATGTCCAATCACGACACTTTGCCCTAAAAAGTCCCAAAATTCCTCCAGTGCTTTTTTTAGTTCGATGCCTTTGTCTGCCATCTGTTGTGTAATTCCGGTTAAATCCATAATATCCTGTGGAATCGGGCACTTTGGATGAATCATCGCCGAAAAGCGTTCCGATATTTTATGTTCAATGATTCGTAATGCACCAATTTCCAGAATCTCGTTGTGTGCTGGATCCAATCCCGTCGTTTCAACATCAATGACAACATAGCCTCTCTTTTGTGCTCGTTTGTCTTGTTCGGCACGTTTGTTCTGAACCATTCGGCTAATAGCTGCTTTACTTGATCTGTCCATTGATACCGCACCGGATTCGGTTGTTGCAGGTCGCATCATCAGTGTCAATCCTTCAAAATCCACCGGCATCCAACGGGTGTTGTGGACCCGGAATTCCATTCCCTGTTCGTTGTTGGCAGAATACACCATCGTCGCACGTCCTCTGGGAAGGTTGTCACAAATGCGCTTCCACAGTTCTTCCCGCACTCGCTTGTTCAGCTGTCCAACATAGACACCTGTGTTGATTTCCAGAAGCCATTTGGACAAATCTCCACGCAGCCGAGGCGGACAATCCGTAAGTGTTACAACAATCATCTTTACTCCTTCGCACTGTAAGAACGTCCGTTTTCCACACACCCCTGTTTGTCATCCCATAGATACACTGCATTTTGAAGTTCACATGATACATCATCCGCAGCAAACAGCGTCTGAATATCCCGCACCATCCTTTCCATCAGATGATATTTCTTCATTGCATCTCGGGTGTTTCTCCGCATAACAGAGGCAATATCCTCCTTTTCCACAGTCGCAGCCAACTCAAAAGCCAACGGAATTGTAATATCTGCTTTATAGAGGTCTGCTATGTCATACACAAAGGAACACTCATGACCTGTGTGGACGAATCCCAGACCCGGCGAACAACCAAGCGCTTGAATCACTGCGTGAGCTGCTCCATAAAGGCAAGCATGTCCGGCAGAAAGCGCTTGATTGACCGGGTCTCCTCCCGAAAAATTTTCCGGGTCATAATTTCGTCCATTCCATGGAATATTCCATTTTTTAGAACACTGACGATATACCGCACGAATTCGGGCGCCTTCCCTGCCGCGCAACTGCTGCAACGTCAACCGGGATACATCTTCATTTGGAAATCGCATACTGTACATTTGACGTACTACACCCAAGCGAAGCCGGACGTTGCTAACCAGCTCTGCCTGTCGAATCAACAGGTTTGCCCGATGCGTCAAAGCCCGACCACCTGCATAGTAGCGCACGCCATGTTCTCCTACCCACAGGACACTGACTCCAGAGTCACCAATCAATTCCATTGCACGATGGGTCACTTTGGTACCGGGTCCCAGAAGCAAAACGCTAATGGCAGCAGAAGGAAGGAAAACTGTCCCACGGTCGTCTGTTACAGTGATAGCTCCGTCCTGCCTGTTCAGAACGCAATGCTCCAGATAGATAAATGTCATTCTATCAGAAATTTGCGGAAGAGCTTGAAGTTCCGGGCGAATCATTCCAGGTATTTCAGCCATAACTTATTTCCTCACCTGTACAACTGTCATCAGCCCTGTACCATAGGCCTTTCCGCGTCCTATTCCGCTACAAAGCATCTGTCGAAATATTTCCGGGTTACTTACTTCCAAAATTCCCTCATAGGTCACCGCCAAAAAGGTAACGTTTTTCCCGCTGCTTCCCTTTTTGAAGCGATACCAGACCGATTTTGTTATGCCGAATTCTTCTTCCGACAGGATAAATCCATATTTCTCGCTTTGTCGTTTTAGCCACTCGATCTGATTTTGAGGAGTGCTGTGCGCACACACCCGACCTCGTTGTCCCGGACCTGCCGGAACACTGTAGGTAGGATTCGCACAAAGGCAGAATTGCCAGCGACTGCCCTGACAGATTCGATCCAACAGCGGGGTATAATCCTTTGTTTGCCAGGTTTCTCCCGGTGGTGCAAACTGCACTGCCATCCTGCTGAGGTCCGGTTTTTCGGAGCTGAGAATCAAAAGATAATTCTGCCCGCCTCGACTATCAATCCGCCACAAATTTCTCTGCCGCTTCCCGGGGAAGGAGGATTCCAGTGCACCGTGGAGTTTGTTGGGTGCAGAAATAGCTGATAAGGTGCGATGGTTATTCATATCAAGACGCATTTGCGTTAAGTACATATTTCCTCCCCCAATTCTGTCATTGGATCGTGTTCAGCAATGGGATGCAACGGATAGGTAACCACTCGACGAAATTCATACTTACGGTGAGTGGGATCAAAGGACAGCGGTACATCCCGAATCAGCCCTCCCTGTTCACCTTTTTTCGCATCCAGCACCAGTCGGGTGGATGTATCCGGTGCATTCTCCCGCAAAGCTTCCTCCAACGGCTTAGGGGATATTTCCAGAAACACCCGTCCGGTGGGAGGGCAGGAGCGCCGTCCCAGATACAGTGGAAATGCCGGAGCTTGCAGTGCCTTGCCAATCTTGTTCAGCAGTTCCTCGTCCTTACTTTCCAGTCCGGCAACAAAGATAGCATCTGATAGATAGTAACGGTGGGTTACATAAGGACTGCCTTTTCCCGGATGGGCTGTATGATAATCCCGTATCATGGTACCTTCCCGGTCCACCCGGATACCAAAGCGCAAAGATGCCAGTGTATGTAAGATTTCCTGGTCCTGTCTGGGAATTCCCAATGCAGCGGCAATCAATCCAATTACACCGCTTTTACTTGGTTCTCGCTGCGTTCTCCTCACATCAAATTTCGAGTCCGTCCCCCAGGACTGCATCGGTCCTGCAAGACGCAGAAGCAGCGTACTCATTTTATTTCCCCTTTCAGCCATGCTTCCAATGTATTCAGCAGAGCATCTACAGAGCAAGGCTCCGCCAGAGATTCCAAACCTTTTCCCACCGTCAGAGACAGCTCCGGTGCAGCTGCAAAATCACGGTAGGTTTCATCTGCATAAGCTGCTAAAGCCTTTGCGGAATTGGCAACATAGCCTTCGTTTCCGGCGCGCACGGGCTTCTCAAAAGCACCTGCCATATTGATGGGCTGATCTCGGCGGACGGCCACATACACCACATCCGGGCGGGTCCAGTTGGCAAAGGTGTTCTGCTTGCCGGTGGGCATGCTGCGGATAAACGCCTCCGCAAAAGCCCGCACTGCCTCCGGTGTTGCCTCTCCAAGCATCTTTTTTAAATCTTCCACATTTACCGTGGCATAGCGGTATAAGGTAGAAGAATTGAATTCGACGGTTCCCAGATGACCGGCACCGGCATTGTCTTCTGGAGAGCAGTCGTCCACAGCAGTGAAATAATCAAATTCATTTTCTATTGCATGGGTGGAAATTGCATGAGCAACCTGAGCGGCAGCATCGAAATTGAGCCCGGGATCATCTGCCACCATTCGACCAAACAAGGCAAGGTCTACGCTGGGTCTGGCTTTCAAAGCCTCTTTGCATTCCGTTTTGTTGGGTGCCTTTTCCTGTCTGGCGGCAATCTCTGCCAACTGATGGATTTGACTGGGGCTGATGAAAAATAATGCGCCGGTCTTCAGCTGATTTTTGTCTTCCTTTACTTTGACTCCGGCAGCCTCCAATACCTTCTTTGCAGAGTCTTGCGCCTGTTTTTCGGTACACTCCGGGTCGAGTGCTATAACCTGCCCTGCGACCAAATCAATCACCATTTTGGTTCGCTGTCCCACATCCTCCTGAGACAATATATCCTGAAATTTCAGTCGCATAGCACGTTTCCAAGCCTGACTGGACACTCTGGCACGCGTCACACCGCCGTAAATAGCCGTCTTGGGACTGCCGGTATCATCGCGGTTCACACAGCTGGGGGGAACCGTCTGCAGTACGTGGAAGTCAACATAGATTCTTTCACTGTTATTCATGATTGTCATCCTTTCTTTCTTGACGCCGGTACACAGTCCGGTAAAAATCCTGTCCCCATTGCAGACGAATTCTTGCAGCTCCGTCCGGCGTTTGGAAGACATATAAATCTCCTGCCAATTCTACATAATCCAGAGGGATACCATCCCTGCGCAAAAGCTGGATCAACCCGCGCAGATGGTGCAGACACTCCGGCATACCTTTAGCAGTAGCAAATGCATTAAATCGGCGCTGAACCGGTTTTAGGTGATCTTCATCGCCGTCTGCCAAGCTGCCGATGGCAATTCCCAGCCTTTGCCCATCCATATGCATTTTCTGGTCGTTGCCCTGCTGATGCATGGCATATAGAGTCAAGGCACCGCACACCGCCCATTCTTCCCATGTAGGGTTGCCGTTTTGGCTCATAAGCTCCTCTGGAAAATCCCGAAACAGAAGCTCCCAGAGCTGAGGTAGCTCTCCCGGCTTCTTGCCAATCCCACGGCGCAGATTTGCCAAATCGGCACGAACCAGATGCGGATTGGGTTCCGTTTGCCAGTACATGAGTCTTTTGCGCACAAAGCTCATTACCTGCTTTTTACGGTCGTTCATCTGTTTTCTCCTTTGTTATGCTTTTTATGTTGAAGTGATTTCTTATCTGCCAGGAAAATCGATTAAAAGCATTCGGTGAAGAATAAAACTTTCCTTCTACCCAACGTCCTGCAAACGCTGCTTCTCCGGCATTTTGAACCATTTTTTGTCCCTGTTTCATTGCGAGATGATATGCCTCCATACGCCACTGCTCATCTTTTTTTGCCCGGAGTTCTTCTGCATCCCCCAAATCAGGGTCAATGGAAGCCAGCCACCTGCGAAACGGAATATCCACTGCGGAATAATACATTTGGCTTGCCTGATAGATTCTGCCTTTTTCTGCGTCGCTGTCCGGTTGCCCGCCGGCTGCCTTGAAAAGTTCTTCTGCTAACACCCCCAAAAACCATGCTGCTTTCTCGGTCTGGGCAATTTTATCTTGGATCAACTTATCCCACAATTTTCCTCCTTCCTCCAAAAGAGAAATGTGGAAATCCAGATGGTCCTCCAATATATCTTCTATAAAGAAGTCCTTATCACCATATTTTGCTCCTACAGTGCGGAAATGGATGATAAAATTATTCTCAAGAACTTCTTTCCATTTCAGCAATACGACCCAGTTCATAATTCCGGGCGTCTTGCCATTGCTTTGGGGTACTGTGATTGCAGAAAAATCGCGCCACATTTGCCGATCTGGTTTTAGTCGTTTCGGTTGGTTGTAGCCCGGTTCATTTTTCTTTCCTTCCCGATACTCCCATAGGGTCATCTGTTCTGCATCGGCATTGATCTTAGAGAAAAAATCACCGCCTAAAAGAGTATATCCTACGACCTGTTCATTCTCCCTGATCAAGAGCAACCTGCGTGATTGCAGCGTCAGCAACTCCGCCTGGTTGTCCGGCATCGCAATTTCTGTTCGCTCCTCTCCCTTGGGTTTTTCCAATTCCCATACAGGGGCAGGTTCCTCCCAAATCTGGCTTCCATCTTTTAAAAGTGCCAGATTCAACATCAGTGTTTCAAAAAGCGTTTTCCCCTCGGCATAGATAAGTCCCAGCTTCCCCAGCCAACCGGCACCTGGTGAGGGGAGTCCCTTCCCCTTCGGCTTTGCAGAGGTATCGTCAAAGCCGTTGAGGTGAATAAGCCACCTTGCCGCTGCCGCATAGTCTAGCCCTGCCTTTTCTTTTCCTAAACAGACTGGGAAAAGCCGCACCTTGTTGTTGCTCTCAGACAGTTCGCCATTTAACTTCGCAGCAGTATATACAGTTCCTACGGATGCTGCCGGAGTCTGATAGAATGGGTGTTCCGGGTGGAAAAGCCAGAAGCGCTCCTTCCATTGTTCCAAATATTTTCGAATTGGTTCTTGTGGAAACTGTCCAGCCTTCCACAGCATCTGCCAACGCTGTACTGCCTGACCTGGAGTTTCTATAGGATTGTCCTCACCATCCAAATCCATTCGATAGAAAACCGTATGTAGCACTGCCAGCAAAAGGCGCAGAATTGCAACATCCTGTGTCGGAAGCTCTCCTGCCAGACGCCGATAGTGATGACCTTCCCACAATGCTTGTGTCAAAGAAATTTCCTGAGACGTACAGTCCTCTGTCATTACTTTGATCCAAGGTTCATCTAAGAGATTAAATTCAATCTCGGACATTTTATTCCTCCTTTTCTGCTAATCCAAACTGTGGATCGTAATACAATTTCTTTCCGGCAAGTTCTGCTGTTCCTTCCGAATTCAAAACAAGGAATAACTCGCCTTGTAACACTGGGGATTGCAGCCATTCAAAGAGTTTCTCTCCCATCTGTTCTTCCAATTCTTTAATCACCGCATCAATACAGTAGTTTTGGCTGAAAGTAGAAGGAAGGCGCAATCTCTGGGCAGCAATAACTCGACTTTCTTCTATGCTGGGTTGTATATTAAGTTGGTAGCGCTCTCTGGAATGTTCTTTTGACAACAGCTTGATCTGACCGTCTTCATCTTGCTGAACCACCAGCACCTCAATAGCGGCTGTTCCATCGCGGACAGCTGCCTGCGCCTGTAAATCTGTAAACATCTGCATATTATCCATTGTGCCAACAATTGTATCAAAGAATCCATCTGTCGAAGGTGGAAGCATACAATAACTACTGGCACGCTTCCGCTGTTTTTTTTGAAATAATTGATGCTGATTTTTCGCATCTTCATACTCCGGTGTAGATTCCGGCTTCCAAAGTGCCTCATCATATGTTTTCTGCACCAATGGGGAAATGTCCTCCGGCAATCTGATTTGATTCGGCAACAAGCCCCGGGTTCTCAGCAACAGATAAGCACCGTAGACTGCAAGGCTACCGGCATCCAGTTCTCCCTGCGCACCAAGCACCAGACAGCGTGGCGTTATTGCCTTGGTGGGTCTTTGCCTGGAGTGGCGATGCAGGCGACCGATTCTCTGCAACAGCAGGTCCATCGGGCAAAGATCCGTAATCAGAAGGTCAAAGTCCAAATCCAGAGATTGCTCCAACACCTGAGTTCCAATCACAATGACTCCCTTGCGTTGCTCCAATGTAGAATGTTTACCAACATGTTCCAGAATATCCTGCTCATGTTGCAGCCGGTCCGGGGTCAAATATCTGGAGTGATCCATCAGTATTGTCGCCTTAGGATAGATCTCTTTTAAGCGTTTCCACAATTCCTGTGCCCGCTTCACTGTGTTTACAATAAAACCCACACAACCATATTCGATTATATTGCCCAGTTCCGCGATTGCCTGCTCTTCTGTACATCTCTCGACGAGAACCGTCCGGCTGGTTCCCTCCGATGGAATTGCCAATTTATGATGATGGTTATCGCTTGTCCAGGTAAGCAGAGGATACTCCTGGATATTTTTGAATTCAGCAGGTGGTTTCTTGCCGGAATAAGCATGGAGCAGCTCGGCTCTTCTCTTTCCGGGCAGGGTGGCTGACAACAATATTACCGGAACATGATAGGCGCCCAACCACTTCAATGCGCAGTCCAAGTAGGTGTTCATGTAGGTGTCATAGGCATGACATTCATCAATAATGACAACTTTTCCAGTCAAACCCAGGTGCCGAAGCATAACATGCTTCTGACGAAGCGCTGCCATAAGAAGTTGATCCACTGTACCTACAACCAGGTTTGCCAGGAGCTTTGTTTTTCTTCCTCGGAAGAAGGAGTGTACAATCAGAGATTCCGGTACCATATCATTTGCCCAAAGTTCCTGCTCCTCATCACCGACCTGAACACTCCCTTCTTCCAACTGCCGAAAGGATTCATTAAATTCCGCCTGTCCATGGACCAGGGACACAGCAATCCCACTGGATTCCGGCTGTTGTTGTGCCCATTGAGTCATTCTTGTGAACATGGCATTGGAGGTTGCCTGAGATGGCAGGAAAAAAGCAATCCCTCCCAAATGAAAACGATTCATCATAATCTCAGCAGCAGAGAGTGCCGCCTCCGTTTTCCCCTGACCCATAAGAGCTTCTAAAATCATGATTCCCGGTTTTTCCATTTCCGCTGCAATCTGCTTAACAGTTTCCTGCATACGATTTGCTGAAAACCCAAAGCGACTCATAAAAAAGTAGGGCATTTTCCAGTCGTCAGACACCTTCCATGGGGCGGGAAGATTCAATTTCTGGAGGGCAAATTCTGCTCGCTTCGGGTCATATTTCCGAGGCAACTCGTCCTCCCTGATCATTGGGAAAAAAGCAGTGTTACTGGCAATCCAATCTGCCATGATAACAAGACCTGTCAACGCCATCTGTGCAGCCATTCCACATTTGGGTAAATCTTCATGATGGATGATCCCGATTCCATTCAAAGCCCAAGTAAGCAGTTCCCGTTGCGTATTGCCCCACAGGGTGTCCCGTTCTTCTGTATTGTTCCAACCGAAAGACATCGGAGATTCTTCGCGAAAGGAAACGATGCGATGACTCTCCGGTTTCCCGTGGTGTGCGCCGACTACAGCAGCCAAACATTCATTGATTTCTTCCGTTCGCAGTATTTCCGCACCTGCAGCAGCATGAAACAGCTTTTCATTAAATAAGCCCTTCTGCGGTTCTGTAACTAGTCCATTTTTCTCCAGCCGATACCGCAACGTCTCTCGGTGAGCCAATATCTTCCGCTGAAACATTGGCGTTGCTTTGCCAATATCATGCAGTAGCGCAGCTGCAATAGCGATTTTGCAAAGTTTCTCCTGCGTTAACTCCAATTCGTCATCATAATCATCAGGAAGCCAATGCCACAGCAAATACTCCATTACAGCTGCGGTATCTTGCAGATGAACAACCAGTGGCAGCCAAAGCGTTTCATCCTCTGCGTCTGTCTTGGCATTCAATGCCCATGCCGCATCACTAAGTTTTTCTGTGCCTCCAATCAGATATTGTACAGGCAGATGATTCATATACGCATCACTCCTTTTCGCTCTGTTTGTATTTGATATACCGCTGTGAGAGGGCGCCGGATTTATATTGATCCTGTTGTAATTGATACAAAACTTCTTTAAGAAGTATCGGTCAATGATAAAATATATTTGAAGTTCTGAAAACAGAGCGACTGGGCTGTTTTTTATATTTGCTATATTTATCACACAATGGAAACATCTCAGTTTGCAAAAAATTTGTGTAAATTGGTGCGTCTTACAGAATTTTTATGAAATTTCGGAGGAATACCAATATAGTAATAATGCGTGAATATTTATATTCTTATCGTACCATAAACATCCATATTTTTCAAGCTGTTTTGCCTTTCATCACCTATCTGTTAAAGCTCGTAAACACATGGCTACGTTTATTCTGCCTTTTCTCAAAACATTTCCCCCGTTCTTTATTTTGTCGTTCAAGTATCGTATAATGATATAAAACAAAAGCGCAATAGAACCAAGGTGCGTTCCATGAACATTCTTGACCAGAATCTGCTTACGTCGGATTTTGGGGGCAGTCAAGCAAAACGCACGATTTGGGATATTGCCCGGATCAACTGCAATAAAAAACAGAACAAACTGCTTTGTTAACGGTCTACCTTGGCGTAGGTCTACATAATGGATACGGAAGCGCGCAGCGAATGTACATCAAGCGAGGGTATATCCCCGATGGAAGCGGTGTATGGTATGGGGATAAAATATCTCCTCAATATGCCGATTGCTGCCATGATGACGACTTCGTTTTGTACTTATCAAAAAAGCTGCAATAACGAGAACGGTGTGGAACAAGGAGAAGCGAATCATATGACAAAAGAAGTATTTGCAAAACCATGTGTTGGAGCAATCATTAAAAAAGTGGTCGGCAATGAACCATATATTCTTCTACAAACAAGGCAAAAAGAAGATGGGAACGAAACCAATGGCATGTTCGAAATTCCTGCCGGTAAAATCCGGGAATACGAGGATGTGTTTTCGGCGCTGCGCAGAGAGGTTTGGGAAGAGACTGGTCTGAAGATTACAAAAATATACGGCGAAGATTCATCGGTATGCACACAGATTGGCGATGTAACTACAATTTCATTTACCCCTTACTGTGTAACACAAAATCTATCAGGAGCATATTCCATCATTCTGAACACATTTTTATGTGAGGCAGAAGGTGATTTAACGGAATCTACCAATGAAACAGAACAGGTCCATTGGGAAAAAGTATCGGAGATAAAACGATTGCTGGAGGAGCATCCCGAAAAAATATTTTTTATGCATATCAATGCGCTCAAAAAGTTTTTAAAAGTGTAAATTTCCGTTTACTGTCGGTAGAGAAGCGCATGGTCTCACAGGGAGGTGTGCCTGATGTCCAAAGAACCTTTCTGGAATAGCGAAGAATCTATCAGCAAAGTAAAATTGACTGTGCTGAACACAACGATGATCATGCGGCAAGCAGGACGTATCTTTTATCTTGACCTTGCTCCGCTCAAATCCTAAGGAATCCATGAGCGAGAATCATGCCGTTTGATTCCCTCTCTCAAAAAAGAAATCCGCTGTAATCTCCATCCTTGCAAGAGTGGAAACTACATCGGTTTTCTTTTTTTTGCCCCTTAATGTCTGTATAGCTTCGCAATAATCAAGCCCACACCAAGAACCACAACCAATACAAGCTACAGGTGCTGCTTGAAGTTGTGCTACCCGTGTCGTTGACAGACCTCTTTTTCGGCAAAATTGGGGTGGATAAGGTCCAGAAGATGACAAACCGAAGGTGCCGTCAGGCAGGAGCAGTCATAACTGCATCGGAAAAAAACCTGCAAACTCCATGATAAGCATTTTCTTCATCTTCAGGCGAATAAAGGGATATAAAAAGGTGCAGGTGATGAAACTATCACCTGCACCTTTTTATAATTTTTATAATAGGATACTACATTCGTTCCGGCTTGATTGAATTCCCCATCATATAAAGCGAAATGACGAAGTGGTGTTCACTGCCATCGAGCCATCGGCGTAGAAGTAATACTGCTTGCCGTCAATCTGCTTCCAGCCGTTAGAGAACATTTTGCCGGTGGTTTTGTCCATCCAGTATTTCTTCTGGTTGTCGGAGAACCAGCCTTTGAGCGGTTCTCCATTTTTGTAGTAGCTCCACTCGCCGCTGTCATTCTGCTGCCAGCCATTTGCAGTCTGCGAGTCGATGATGATTTCCACGAACCGACGCAGGACGGTGGCAACTTCGGCGCGGGTTGCAGTTCCCTTGGGGTCAAATCGGTTGTTTGTCTTGCCCGCCAAGATGCCTGCCTGCTGCATGGACTGGACCGCCTCCTTCGCCTGAGACGAAATCTTTGCATTATCTGCAAAGGTCACAGCTTTCAGCGTTTTCGGAACTGTATAGCCCAGCTTAGCAGCGTAGTTCTTCATAATCACTGCCATCTGCTCGCGGTTGATTTGGCTGTCTGGGGCAAAGGTAGTGTCTGTCGTTCCACTGACAATGCCGGTCTTTGCCGCCCAGTTGACATAGGGAGCGTAGTCAGCATCGGCTTTCACATCGGTAAATTTGCCGGTCCGGTAGCTGTCGGGATTGATTCCAGCCAGCCGTCCCAGGGCGGTGACAAACATCCCTCTGGTCATGCCTGTGTTCGGGCTGAAAGTGGTTTTGCTTGTACCATTCAGCAACCCACGGCTGACCACAAAGAAGATGTTGTCCTTTGCCCAGTGGTTTTCGATGTCGGTGAAGGCCGGTGTTTTGGCATCATAGCCTACACCATAAGTTCCGGGCTGGGTCAGCTGGAAGATGACCGCCTTCTGGTCGGCATCATAGCTGGACTTGGTGAGCCACTGCACCTTGCCCGCAGCATCCACAGAAACCGCATAGAGATTGCCGGGCTGCTCGTTTTTCGCCGGTGTGTACGGAATGGCAATGCTGATGGTCTTTCCGTTCAGGTCGGTCAGCTTAGTTTCCTTGCCGTTTTTGACTTCCCAAAGGGAAATATCGTAGGCAGGTCTTGTGCCGATAGCCGCCTTTGCCTCAGCAGAAGAAACTGTGGTTTTCTTCACCTTCAAAACGATGTCGCCGCTGGTTCGGCGGTTCAGCTCCTTGAGGGTATCCAGGGTGAAACCGAAGTCGGTCATGGAATCGGTGTCGATAGTGAAACGTTTGACACCGGAGGACACCAGCTTATCCAGCGTATCTGCTTTCAAGGTAATCTGCACATCTTTCCGTACGTCACCCACATTTACAGGAACCACCACAGCAATACCGTTTGTGGTGCTGCCATTCTTTTTCGCAGCAGCAGTCGCTTTGTTGATTGCATTTTGTACCGTGCTTTCGTTGATGTTGGCATTTCCGTTGATTCCGGGTTTCACCGTTGTGGTTTGACCGGTGGTGGGAGTGCTTGGATTGTTCTTGTCCGGGCGGTTGGTGATGTTGGAATCCTTGTCTGAAGAATCTTCCCTATCATCGGAGGATGCGTCGCCGGAGGAGGAGGAACCTCCTCCGCTGCTGGATTTCTTCACCGCTGTCAGCGTAATCAGCGCTTCGGTTCGGTTGTATTCCGCATCTTCGGCTTTGACCGCTTTGATTTGGAACTCCCCTATGTCGGTTACTGTAACAGCGCCGTTTGCATCCACTGTTGCGGGACCGCTGACTACCGACCATGTGATTGCACCCTCACCGGAGCCGCCGGAGGTTTGCAGCGTAAAGCTGCTTCCCTTGTAGATTTTGCTCGGTGCGCCGATGATGGAAAGAGCCTCCTGCTCTGCCTTATCCACAGTAAGCGGATTGGTTTGAGCTTTTTTTCCACTGTAGTGAATCTCAATTTTCTTGCCGTTATGTTCTGCGACCGTCAACACCGTTCCCTGGGCAGGGTCAGCGGTCAGCTTGCCGCTTTCCCCTGTGAGAGTCTCACTTGTATTGTCGTTGTAGTTCACCTGTACCGACAGGCCGCTCAAATCCAGCGACTGGGCATCTGTGTTGTCCGACACACTTTCTGCCGGGTAGCAGTCCTCGGTATGCTCGTGGACACACTCGGTCACAAGGGTGTAGCAGTCCTCATTGTGTTCATGGTTACAGGGGGTTCCCTCTGTACCTTCGGTGTAGCCGCAGTCGGCGGTGTGCTCAGGGTGATGCTCACACAGACCTGCGGCAACTGTTGGGGTTTCCACCGCCAATACATTCAGCGGCAGGGTGGAAAATACCATCGCTGCTGCCAATACAAAAGCGGCAATTCGTTTTCGTTGCTTCATCTTTATCCTCCTATTTCTTGCGTTTATCTATTAAAAATACAAAAAGGAATCGGTCATCCACCCGCTTGGAATGGACAACTGTTTCCTCTGTCATGGCAATATATGGACAACACAAAAGCAGGCAGAGTTATCTCTGTCTGTCTGTCTGTCTGTCTGTCTGTCTGTCTGTCTGTCGTGAGTTTATTCCGTGAGGACATTGTCTGTCAAGCCCCTTTATAACTTTATCTGAATCTTTGTATCATTTTTATTATATCATAGCTTTTTTATTTTCATCGTGCAGTTTACACCCGAATTATGCCGTTTACGAAGAGGGGGCGTTTCTTTTTTGTGCATCGCCCCTGTTTTGCTGCTCCACTTGTATCCCTTGCAACCTCTTAAAAAGGTGTTGCATACTGCTTTAGAAAGCACAATAAAGAATCTAATTGGAATGAGCCGCTGTCCTCTATCCTCCCGCGGGTTTTGCCCCTATAACACCTGCTGCTTTTGTTAAAAATGCTCTTCTACTCTCTCTGTTTTCTATCTTTATGTACGCAAAAAAGCACAGGAGATATTTATCTCCTGTGCTTTTTTAGCGTTTATTCTGATTGTGAACAGAAATCGCTTATTTCATCATGCTTGCAACTTCGCTTGCAAAGTCATCGTTTCTCTTTTCGATGCCTTCGCCCTTTTCATAGCGAACGAAAGAGAGGATTTCGATCTTGCCGCCGAGCTCTTTTGCTTTTGCTTCGGTGTAAGATTTGATGGTCTGGTCGCCGTCTTTGATGAATTCCTGATCCATCAGGCAGTTTTCTTTGTAGAATTTCTTAATTCTGCCCTGTACCATCTTTTCAGCAATTGCTTCCGGTTTGCCTTCGTTGATAGCCTGAACCTTGAGGATTTCTTTTTCTTTTTCCAGAACCTCAGCAGGAACTTCGGTCTCGTTGAGGTAGCCAGGGTTTGCAGCAGCAACCTGCATTGCAACGTCCTTGCCGTACTCTTCGAAGCCCTCTTTGTCAGCAACGTCGGTATCGAATTTAACCATAACGCCGATGCTGCCGCCTGCATGGATGTAGGTAGCCACATCGCCTTCATAGCGGGTAAAGCGTCTGATCTTGATGTTCTCGCCGATGGTCTGAATCTTCTCGGTGGTCAGGTCAGCGATGGTCATTTCGCTGCCGCAAGCTTTGCAAGCCAGCAGAGCGTCTACATCAGCAGGATTCTGCTCTACAACGGTCTGAGCGCAGGTGTCAACGAATGCCTGGAAATCAGCGTTCTTTGCAACGAAGTCGGTCTCAGCGTTTACTTCGATTACAACGCCAACCTTCTTAGCAGTGTCAACATATGCTTTTACGATACCTTCAGCAGCGATGCGTCCAGCTTTTTTAGCAGCAGCAGCCAGACCCTTTTCGCGCAGCAGCTCGATTGCTTTTTCCTGGTCGCCGTTGGTTTCGGTCAGTGCTTTTTTGCAGTCCATCATGCCGCAGCCGGTGATTTCACGCAGTGTTTTTACGTCCTGAGCGGTGAATGCCATATTAAATTCCTCCAAACTGAAATGATAAATTTATAAAACAAAAGGATAAATGCTTTGAAAAAAGGTCCCAGCACAGGTGCCTGTCGGGAAAAGACCCCAACAAGGAACCCTTACTGGGACCTGTATGCTTGACTGATCCGACGTTAAAGATTATTCAGCGTCTTTTTCTTCTTCAGCATCCTCTGCGCTCTGTGCGCCCTGTCTGCCTTCGATGATAGCGTCAGCCATGGTGCCTGCAATCAGCTTAACAGCGCGGATTGCATCGTCGTTACCTGGGATGACGTAATCGATCTCGTCTGGATCGCAGTTGGTGTCAACGATAGCAACGATCGGAATACCCAGTTTCTTTGCTTCAGCAACAGCGATTCTTTCTTTTCTTGGGTCAACGATGAACAGTGCGCCTGGCAGCTTGTCCATGGTCTTGATACCGCCCAGATATTTCTCCAGCTTTTCGATTTCCAGCTCGAGTTTG
>ULTL01009172.1_pt1 | contig 17250 bp, 14 predicted proteins | sample 1957531 | NCBI WGS metagenome assembly ULTL01 (sample SAMEA4835732, study PRJEB28245) | human gut metagenome | biome: gut microbiome; material: fecal sample | place: Denmark | collected 2008 | reverse complement strand
GCTCCGGCCATTTTCGGCAGGGCCAGGTAGCGGTCGATGAAGCCGTCCACCATCATGGCGCTGCCCAGCAGCAGCCCCCGGCGGATGGCGTCGGCGCTGTTGCGGCCCAGGCACTCCTCCTCCCCGACGGTGAGGGACACGGCGGGCAGCAGGGCGGTGGTCTCCTTGAACAACGATGCGCTCTGCCGCACCCCCGGCAGGATACAGCCCCCCAGGTACGTCCGGTCCCCATCCACCGCGGCGATGGTGGTGACGGTGCCGGCGTCAATGAGGATCAGGGGCGGACCGTACTCCGTCAGGGCCGCCAAAGTGTCCGCCACCAGGTCGCCCCCCAGCTGGGAGGGGTCGTCGATACGGATGCGGAAGCCCGTGCGGATGCCGGGGCCCACCTGGAGAACAGGGGCCTCCGTCAGCCGCCCCACGGCGGCCTCCACCAGGGAGGTCAGGCCGGGGACCACCGAGGAGAGGATACACCCGTCGATCTCCCGGCTGTCCAGCCCGCCCAGGGCCAGCTGGGTATGGATGGCGGCGGCGTACTCGTCGGCGCTCCGCTCCGCGGCGGCGGACAGCTTCCGACGCAGCAGCAGCGCCTCCCCCCGGAACACCCCCAGGGAAACGCTGGAGTTGCCGATGTCGATGGCCAGCAGCATACGCGCTCCTCCCCTCTTTGGATCGGGGACAGTATACCATACCGGGCGGCGGGACGCAACCTCTTTCCGGGGTGGCCCGGGCCGTTTTCGCCGCAACCGTGAACGGCGGGCAAGAACCGGTTGCGAAGCCGCCGATGTCATGGTATACTGGTCTCGGTCTACAGGATATTCCGCAGATTGACCGCCTGGGTCTCCGCCAGGTGCTCCAGCTGGCTGACCAGCTGGGCCAGCAGGATGTGGAACTCCTCCTGGTCCGTCTCCCGGCAGGCGGCCTCCGCCCCGGCGAAGAGGCTCTCCGCCTCGTCCAGCTCGTCGTGCTTGAGGATGGTGTGGAAGAAGTCCTGCCGGGTCTCCCAGGCCGTGGAAGCCTGGGTCAAGGACTCGGCGGCAGCCTCCCAGTCCCCCGCCAGACCCGCCTCGCTGGCCTGCTCCAGCAGAGCGATGGTCTCCTCCGTCCGTTGGTCCACGTACCGCCCCGCCCACAGGGAGAAGGCCAGGATCGCCGCCAGGAGCGTCAGGGGGACATACAGGGCTTTCATGATGCTTCCTCCTTTGTCACGCACACCACGGTCCCCGCCTCGTCCAGGGTCAGCAGGAACACCTGCCGGGGGGAGGTGAGGCGCCGGGCATGGAGCTCCTTGTCCAGCCAGGCCCGGTCCCGGCCGCAGGCGTGCAGATTCTGGTCCATCACGTGGCCGTCGTTGATGAGGAGCACCGGCAGCGTCGTGTCCTCCGCCGTCGCGCCGGCGGCCTCCGCCGTCAATGGCGCGGCCTTGGCGAAGGGCAGCACGGACACTTGACCGCTGGTCTCCAGGATGGCATATTTGATATCAGTGGGGTCGCTGTAGCCCTGGCCCCGGAGCTGCTCAAAGAGCTCGTCCACGGTGAGCCGGTTCCGGGCCATGTTGGACTGGATGAGCTTCCCGTCCCGGATGATGATGGCGGGCTTGCCGCAGATCAGGGTACGGAAGCGGATGGATTTCAGGCTGAAGAAGCTCAAAAGCATGGACAGGCACAGCAGCGTCACGATGGGGAACACCCCGTTGACCAGCGGGATGCCGAAGTCCTGCATGGGCACCGCCGCCAGGTCGGAGATGATCAGGGTCAGCACCAGCTCGCTGACCTCCAGTTCCCCGATCTGCCGCTTCCCCATGAGCCGCAGCCCCACCATCAGGATCAGGTATAGGATGATCGTCCGGAAAAACGCCGTGGTCATCGCGTCTCGCCCCCTCTCCCCGTCAGTATTTGCTTCGTTGACCGGGATTATGCCAGAGGGGGGCTTTCCAGGGCTCTGCCCTGGACCCGCCAACTTTTTATAAAATACCCGCAGGGCACTTAGGTGGACAAAAACTTTTGTTCGCAAAGCGTACGCTTTGCGAAGGTTATCTTTCTTTTGATCTTGCGTATCATATATTGATGTTATGTGCTGTCGTCAGACAGTTCATATAAATTGCTTCGCAGAGGGAAAGGAGATTTTACAGGAAATATCCTGTCAAAGCGCCAGTGCTGGCCCCTAGGTCCTGTTTGAAAATTGGAAATGTGCCCAACGGCAAGAGATTTTTTCGCCAGACAAGGCGATTTGACGCCGCGATACTTTGTGTATCGCAAGGAAAATCAACGCCGTATGGCGGAAAAAGATCCGCTGTTTGGGCTTGTTGGCAGTTTTCAGGCAGGGCCTACGGCCAGACGACGAGGTGGGGGGAGGATCGAACCTTCGGCGGATGCCCCTCCGTGCCGCTCCGGGCGCGCACACAGCCGGCAAATACGCGGGCGACCGCGGAACAAGGGGGCTGTGACCGGGGAACGGGTGACAAATGGCTGCGAGTTTGTCCTCTTGAGAAAATCAAACAGTGGGAGCGCATGGCCCATGCCGGCCTTTCCGGCACGGGATGGTGTTCTGCGCTCCCCGAAGCTGAATTTTATCGGAGGATATTTTGATATGTGCGGTATCGTTGGATACGTTGGAAACGAGCAGGCGGCCCCCCTTCTGCTGGAGGGCCTGAGCAAGCTGGAGTACCGGGGCTACGACTCCGCCGGCGTGGCGGTGTATGATCCCTCCACCGGACTCTCCGTCCACAAGGCAAAGGGGCGGCTGGCCGTTCTGGACAAAATGCTGGACGGCGGGAGGTCGGTGCCCGGCCGGGTGGGAGTGGGCCACACCCGCTGGGCCACCCACGGGGCCCCGTCGGACGTCAACTCCCACCCCCAGATCAGCCGCAGCGGCCGGATCGCCGTGGTCCACAACGGCATCATTGAGAACTACGCCGAGCTGAAGGACTTTCTCCAGGGCCAGGGGGTGCCCTTCACCTCGGAGACGGACACTGAGGTGGTGGCCCAGCTGGTGGAGTACTTCTGCGAGCACGACGGGGTGGGCATTCTGGAGGCGGTGGGCCGGTGCCTGCGCCGCATCGAGGGGGCCTACGCCCTGGGCATCCTCTGCGCCGACGCCCCGGACCAGATCATCGCCGTCCGCAAGGACAGCCCCCTGATCCTGGGCTACGGCGACGGGTGCAGCTTCCTGGCCAGCGACGTCACCGCCCTCATCCGCCACACCCGCCGGGTGGGCTACATGGATGACGGCGAGGTGGCGGTGCTGACAAAGGACGGCATCCAGTGCTACAACCACCTGATGCAGCCTGTGGAGAAGGAGATCTCCTACGTGGACTGGGAGATCGACGCGGCGGAAAAGGGCGGCTACGAGCACTTCATGTTCAAGGAGATCATGGAGCAGCCCCAGGCCATCCGCCGGGCCGTGGGTCCCCGGATCCGGGACGGCGAGGTGTTCTTCGAGGATTTCGCCCTCTCCGACGACTACCTCCGGCAGGTGAAGAAGATCTATATTGTGGCCTGCGGCTCCTCCTACCATGTGGGCATGGTGGGCAAATACAACCTGGAGCGCATTTTGAGAGTGCCGGTGGAGGTGGCCCTGGCCTCGGAGTTCCGGTACATGGACCCCATCGTGGATGGGTCCACTCTGGTCATTGTCATCAGCCAGTCCGGGGAGACCCTGGACACCATGGCCGCCCTCCGGGAGGCCAAGCGGCTGGGGGCCAAGATTCTCTCCCTGGTGAACGTGGTGGGCTCCTCCATCGCCCGGGAGAGCGACCAGGTCCTCTACACCTGGGCCGGGCCGGAGATCGCCGTGGCCACCACCAAGGGCTACTCCACCCAGCTGGTGGTCCTGGACCTCTTCGGGCTCCACATGGCCCGGGTGCTGGGGACCATAGACGCTGAGACCTGCCGGGCTATTCTGGAGGAGATGCTCCGCCTGCCGGAGAAGATGGAGGCGGTGCTGGAGAACAAGGATGCCATCCAGTACTACGCCAGCCAGTATTTCAACCACAACAGCGTCTTCTTCATTGGCCGCAACGTGGACTACGCCATGGGCCTGGAGGGCTCCCTGAAGCTCAAGGAGATCTCCTACATCCACTCCGAGGCCTACGCCTCCGGGGAGCTGAAGCACGGGACCATCAGCCTCATCGAGGAGGGCACTCTGGTGGTGGCCCTGGGCACCTACGCCCGGCTCTTTGACAAGGCCATGAGCAACATCGTGGAGGTGAAGGCCCGGGGCGGCGACGTGCTGGCCCTCACCACCGAGGACCACGGCCAGGAGATGGCCAAGGTGGCCAACGGCGTCGTCACCATCCCCAACACCCACCCCATGCTCCTGCCCTCCCTGGGCGTGGTGCCCCTCCAGCTCTTCGCCTACTATGTGGCCTTAATGCGGGGCTGTGATATCGATAAACCCCGGAACCTGGCAAAGTCCGTGACGGTGGAGTGAGGACCGGCGCCACATGATTCTGCGCCGCGCGGCCGCGGGAGGGCTTTGGCAAAGCCATAGCCCCGGCGCAGGGGGCAATTCATTTTCCCCGCGAAAATGAGACCGGCAAAGGGGTCCCCGGCGGCGAGCCGCCGGGGACCGTCAGCCTGGTGCCGGGTGAATGAATTTTCGCCGCAAAATTTACCCATTTTTTTGCGTATTATCATTGACAATTCGACACAAAACAGATATAGTATGCTTGCCTGTTTTTCCGGGGGAAAAGTACTCAGGAAAAGCAGGCAATTTTCTACGCCCAGACGCATTTTCCCGCCGCTCCCGCGGCGGGCGCGCACGGATACTTTTCAGAAAAGGAATGGGGGAGGATACATGTCCAAAGAGTTGATCCGCCTTGTTGACTGCAGCATGGCGTTCGACGGCGAGCTGGTTCTCGATCACATCAATTTATACTTCAATGACAGTGAATTCCTCACACTGCTCGGACCCAGTGGCTGCGGCAAGACGACGACCTTGCGCATCATTGGCGGCTTCATTACGCCCACTTCTGGCGAAGTGCTGTTCGACGGGGTGAGGATGAATGACGTTCCGCCCCATTTGCGGCAGGTGAACACGGTGTTCCAGCGCTACGCCCTCTTCCCCCACCTGAACGTCTTTGAGAACGTGGCCTTCGGCCTGCGCATCGGCAAGACGGAGACGGTGGAGAAGAATGGGAAGCAGAAGAAGGTCAAGGCGAAGATCCCCGAGGCGGAGATCCGCCAGCGGGTCATGGAGATGCTGGAGGTGGTGAGCCTCAAGGGCTTTGAGAACCGCCGCATCAACGAGCTCTCCGGCGGCCAGCAGCAGCGGGTGGCCATCGCCCGGGCCCTGGTAAACCGCCCCAAGGTCCTGCTGCTGGACGAGCCCCTGGGGGCGCTGGACCTGCGGCTGCGGAAGGACATGCAGAACGAGCTCAAGCGCATCCAGCAGCAGCTGGGCATCACCTTCATCTACGTCACCCACGACCAGGAGGAGGCTCTGGCCATGTCCGACACCATCGTGGTCATGGACCAGGGAAAGATCCAGCAGATCGGCACCCCCACGGACATCTACAACGAGCCGAAAAACGCCTTCGTGGCGGACTTCATCGGAGAGAGCAACATCCTCGACGGCATCATGCACCAGGACTACGTGGTGGAGTTCTTCAACCGGAAGTTCAAATGTCTGGACAAGGGCTTCGCCCCCATGGAGCCGGTGGACGTGGTCATCCGCCCCGAGGACATCGAGATTGTCCCTCCTGAGAAGGGCCAGCTCCGGGGCACCGTCACCTCCGTCACCTTCAAGGGCGTCCACTATGACACCATCGTGGATTTCAAGGGCTTCAAGTGGCTGATCCAGACCACCGACTACCACGAGGTGGGCGAGGTCATCGGCATCGTGCTCAACCCCGACGACATCCACATCATGCACAAGAGCCAGTACTCCGGCATGTTCGGCGACTACAGCTCCTACTCTGAGGAATACGACGAGATGGACGACGTGACCATGCTGGACGAAGAGGAGGATGCCCCCCGGGAGGAAGGCTATGAGGAGTAGGCGCTCCCTCTTCGCCATCCCATACGTGGTCTGGATGGCCCTGTTTGTGGTGGCCCCCATCATCATGGTGGTGATCTACGCCTTCACCACCGCGGACTTCGCGCCCACCGCCTCCAATTTCGTGGGCATGGGCACCTACCTGTCCATCTTCACCCGCTCCTTCCAGCTGGCTATCATCGCCACGGTGATCTGCCTGCTCATCGGCTACCCCATCTCCTACATGATGGCCAAGGAGGGTCCCCGGTTCCAGCGCCTGGCCACGGTCCTCATCATGCTGCCCATGTGGGTCAACTTCCTCCTGCGGACCTACGCCTGGATGTCCATTCTGGAGAACAACGGCCTGCTCAACCAGTTCTTTGACGCCATCGGTCTGTTCGATCTGATCAACGCCATTGGCGCTCAGCTCGCCGACGATCCTTCCCAGTATGTCCCCATCACCTATTTCCGCATGATCCGCACCCAGGGGGCTGTGGTGCTGGGCATGGTGTACAACTACCTGCCCTTCATGATCCTCCCCATCTACTCGGTGATCGTCAAGCTGGACAACTCCCTGGTGGAGGCCGCCCGGGACCTGGGGGCCAACTCCGCCACGGTGTTCCGCAAGGTGATCTTCCCCCTGTCCCTGCCGGGCATCCTGTCCGGGGTGACCATGGTGTTCGTCCCCGCGGTGTCCACCTTCGCCATCTCCCGGCTGCTGGGCGGCGGCACCCACATGATGCTGGGCGACCTCATCGAGCAGCAGTTCCTGGGCGGGGCCTACAACCCCCACCTGGGGAGCGCCATCGCCCTGGTGATGATGGTCATCGTCATCATCTGCATGGGCATCATGAATCGCTTCGGTGAGGGCGAGGAACAGGCGGTGTTGCTATGAGGAAGCAGCGCCGGGTGGGCAGCCGGGTCTTTATGACTCTGGTGTTCCTGTTTTTGTACGCCCCCATCCTTCTGATGATCATCTTTTCCTTCAACGCCGGCAACAGCAGCGTGGTGTGGCAGGGCTTCTCCCTGCACTGGTACGAGGAGCTGTTCCGGGACCGGGCCATCATGCAGAGCTTCTACACCACCCTCCTGGTGTCCCTGCTGGCCACGGTCATCGCCACCATTGCCGGCACCTTCGCCTCGGTGGGCTTCTACTCCATGCGGCCTAAGACCCGGAGCGCCCTGCTGACGGTAAACAATATCCCTATGACCAACGCGGATATCGTCACCGGCGTGAGCCTGTGCCTGTTGTTTGTGGCGGTATTCGGCCTTTGGAATGAGTTCGCCGCCAACTACCGCTTTACCCTCAACTGGTTCGGCACACTCTACCGGATCACCCTTCCCAAGCTGTCCCTGGGCTTCGGCACCATGCTCATCGCCCATATTACCTTCAACATCCCCTATGTCATCCTCTCTGTGGGCCCCAAGCTGCGGCAGATGGACCGGAACCTGGTGGACGCGGCCCAGGACCTGGGCTGCACCTGGATGCAGGCCTTCTTCAAGGTGATCCTGCCTGAGATCAAGCCCGGCATCATCTCCGGAGCCCTCATCGCCTTCACCATGAGCGTGGACGACTTCGTCATCTCCTACTTCACCGCCGGCTCCTCGGTGTCCACCCTGGCCATCGAGATCTACGGCATGGCCCGCCGGCGGATCTCCCCGGAGATCAACGCCATCTCCACGCTGCTGTTCGTGGTGGTGATCCTGCTGCTGGCGGCCAACAACATCCGGGAGGCTCGGGCGGAAAAAGCCCTGGCAAAGCGCCGGTATTAAGGTCTTTCGGCCCGACAGGGCCCTGAGATAATCTATTTTAAATCGTGTATTGGAGGAATGATCAATTGAAAAAAATCACTGCCCTGGCGCTCTCCTGTGTGATGGCGCTCACTCTGTTCCTGTCCGGCTGCTCCGTGGAGCGGGTCGACAACACTGGCAATTCCGCCGGAAGTAATACCACCGGCAGCTCCAGCGAATCCAGCGGCGGCGACAGCGGCAACGGGAGCCAGCGGGTACTGAACGTATGCAGCTGGGGCGAGTATATCGACGAAAGTCTTATCGAGGAATTCGAGGCGCAGACCGGCATTGAGGTCAACTACCGGACCTCTCCCAGCAACGAGGAGCTCTACTCCACGCTGCAGTCCGGCGGCACCAGCTACGACGTCATCGTCCCCTCTGACTATATGATCTCTCAGCTCATCGAGGAGGATATGCTCCAGCCCCTGGATTACAGCAAGATCCCCAACTTTGAGAAGATCGACGACCGGTTCAAGAACCTGTCCTACGACCCGGAGAACCTGTACACCGTGCCCTACACCTGGGGCACCCTGGGCATCATCTACAACACCACCATGGTGGATGAGCCCATCACCAGCTGGAGCGTCATGTTCGACGACACCGCCGCCGGGAACGTGCTGCTCATCGACAACTCCCGGGACGCCTTCGGCATCGCCCTGTACTATCTGGGCTACTCCGTGAACACCACCGACGAGGCCCAGATCCGGGAGGCCTATGAGCTCATCGCCGACGCCTGGAACCGGGGCGTATATCAGGGCAAGGTGATGGACGAGATCTTCCAGATCATGGAGGGAGGCAACGCCGCCATCGCCACCTACTACGCCGGCGACTACCTGACCATGCTGGAGAACAACGAGGACCTGGCCTACGTCATCCCTGAGGAGGGCTCTAACTGGTTCGTGGACGCCATGTGCATCCTGAAGGACGCGGAGAACGTGGACGAGGCCCACGAGTGGATCAACTTCATGGCCTCCACCGAGGCCAACCTGCGGAACATGGACTACATCTGGTACGCCTCCCCCAACACCGAGGCCCTGGAGATGTACCCGGAGTGGTATGAGGAGCAGTACGGCGAGCCCCTGGACATGGAGCTCTATGAGATCATGGCCGCGCCCCAGGAGGTCCTGGACCGCTGCGAGGCCTACCTGGTGCTGCCCCAGGAGACCCGGGACCTCTACAGCGAGCTGTGGGTGGAGCTGGGCAGCAACTGAGCCCATCTGGAAAACAAATCGAACAACGCAGAACAAACGGGGCGCCGCTATCAAGCGGCGCCCCGTTCTATATCCACATATTCACGCTCTCTTGATTTATCCACCGACAGGGCGGAGGCGCAACGGCGCATTGGATTCTGTCCAGTCCACGTCGGTTGTTATCCTGAAGGCTTTCTGGTATGCTCCTTTGTGAGAAGCCTCAGCTTTGAAAGGAGACCCATATGTTTCAGCAGCGTGAGAATGGCAAAAGACCGCTTCCTCCGGCAGAGGTCAAAGGCCTGATCCTGACCCTTTTATCCGCGGCGGCATTGACCGCGGCCCTGATTTGCCTGATCTGCGACTACTTTACCTCGGAGGGACTGTCCTGGTCGTGGATCGTCACCGCATCCCTGGCAGCGGCGTGGCTCCTGGCCCTCCCCTGCCTGACCGCCAGGAAGCAGCTGTTACAGAAAACATTGGTCATGGTCAGCATCCTCCCCTTCCCTCTCCTGGCCCTGCTGGCCTTCCTCCTGGAAACGCCGGTGGTCTTCACCCTGGGCGCCTGCGTCTCCCTCATCGTCATTGCCGGCGCCTGGGCGATCTACGGCATATTTCGCAGGTGCCGGGGCCGCCTGTGGCGGGCGGCTGGCTTTGCCCTTCTGGTCCTGACCCCGGCGCCTATCGCCATCACCCACACGGTTGCCCGGTTCCTCACCCCGGCCTGCACAGACCTCGCCTCGGACCTGTTCCACAGCGGGATCTCTCTGGTCCTTTCCTCCATATGCTTTTGCCTGGATTGTTTGACGCACCATCAGGGAGGGGCCGAGAACCCATGAAAACCGTTTTCTCCAGGGCCTGATCGTTTCGAAATCCCCTGCCGGACAGGGGGAGCAGAACAGCGCGCAAGGCTCCGCCTTGCGCGCAAAAGTTTTTGCCAAGCTTTTTTCAAAAAGCTTGCGGGTCCAGGGCGGAGCCCTGGCGGGGTCCGGGGTGGAGCCCTGGCGGGGTCCTAACTTAAAACAGCGTCATTTGGCTGGTGTCCGCCATGCCGGCGAAGGCCCCCAGGGCTTTAAGCTGCTCGATGTGGGTCTTGGAGAGCTTGTTGCAGCAGGTCGCGAACTCCTCCACGGAGATGAACTCCTTGCCCTGCCGCTTCTCCACGGTGTCTACGGCGGCGGTCTCCCCCAGGCCCCGGACGGCGGTGAAGGGCGGGATCAGGGCGTCGTCCCCCTTGATGACGAAGCGGGTGGCGTCGGATTCGTAGATGCTGATGGGCTCGAACCGGAAGCCCCGGAGGTAGAACTCGTAGCAGACCTCCAGCGTCACCGCCAGATCCTGCTCCACGGCGGCGGCGTCCTTGTTGTTCCAGATCTCCAGAAGCTTGCGCTTCACCGCGTCGAAGCCGGCGCAGCAGTACTCCGCGTCGAAGGCCTTGGCCCGGATGGAGAAGAAGGTGGCGTAGAAGGCCAGGGGTTTATGGACCTTGAACCAGGCGATGCGGAAGGCCATCATGACGTAGGCCACCGCGTGGGCCTTGGGGAAGAGATAGCCGATCTTGGCCAGGGACTGGATGTACCAGTCGGGGACGTCGTGCTCCCGCATGGCCTCCTCCCAGCCCTCCTCGAAGCCCCCCTTCTTCACCTTGCCCTTCCGCACCGCCTCCATGATCTTGAAGCTCATTTTGGGGTCCAGGCCCATTTGGATGAGATACAGCATGATGTCGTCACGGCAGCCCACCGTCTCCGTGACGGAGGCGGTGCCGCTGAGGATCAGGTCCCGGGCGTTGCCCAGCCACACGTCGGTGCCGTGGGAGAAGCCGGAGAGCCGCACCAGGGTGTTAAAGTCCTTGGGCTGGGTATCCACCAGCATCTGACGGGTGAACTTGGTGTTGAACTCCGGGATGGCCACGGCCCCGGTGGGGCCCAGGATCTCATCGTTCTCAAAGCCCAGGGCCTTGCTGCTGGTAAAGAGGCTCAGGGTGTCCGGGTCGTCTAAGGGGATGGCCCGGGCGTTGACGCCGGTGAGGTCCTCCAGCATGCGGACCATGGAGGGGTCATCGTGGCCCAGCATGTCCAGCTTCAGGAGATTGTCCTCCATGCAGTGGTATTCAAAATGGGTGGTGATGATGTCGCTGTCGGCGGCGTCGGCGGGGTGCTGGACGGGGCAGAAGTCCTCCACGTCCATGTCGTCGGGGACCACCACCAGGCCGCCGGGGTGCTGTCCGGTGGTGCGCTTGACCCCCACGCAGCCCAGGGCCAGGCGGCTCTCCTCGGCGTGGCCGGGGTTCAGGCCCCGAGCCTCCAGGTACTTCTTCACGTAGCCGTAGGCGGTCTTCTCTGCCACGGTGCCGATGGTCCCCGCCCGGAACACCTGGGTCTCGCCAAACATCTCGATGGCGTGGCGGTGGGCCCTGGCCTGGTACTCCCCGGAGAAGTTCAGGTCGATGTCCGGCACCTTGCCGCCGCCGAAGCCCAGGAAGGTCTCGAAGGGGATGTCGAAGCCGTCCTTCACGTACTTAGTCCCGCACACCGGGCAGTTTTTGTCCGGCATGTCCGCCCCGCAGCCGTAGGAGCCGTCGGTAATGAACTCATTGTGCTTGCACTTGGGGCAACGGTAGTGGGGCGGCAGGGCGTTGACCTCGGTGATGCCGGACATGTAGGCCACCAGGGAGGAGCCCACGGAGCCACGGGAGCCCACCAGATAGCCGTTCTCCAACGACCGCTGGACCAGCTTCTGGGCGGACATGTACACCACGTCGTACTTGCCCAGGATGCCCCCCAGCTCCACGTTCAGCCGGTCCACGATCAGCTGGGGCGGGTCCTCGCCGTAGAGCTCGTGGACCTTGTCCCAGACCAGGCGGTTTAAGTCCTCCTCGGAGTTCTCCAGCCGGGGCGGGAACAGCTTGCCCTTGGGCAGCAGGTCGAAGGTCTCCACCATGTCGGCGATGGCCCGGGTGTTGGTGACCACCACCTCCATGGCCTTCTCCTCCCCCAGGTAGCTGAACTCCTGGAGCATCTCGTCGGTGGTCTTGAAGTAGATGGGCAGGGGCTGGTCGCAGTCGGGGAACTTCTTGGTATCCAGGAGGATGTGGCGGTAGATCTCGTCCTCCGGGTCCAGGAAGTGGACGTCCCCGGTGGCGCACACCGGCTTGCCCAGCTCCTCCCCCAGGCGGACGATGGTGCGGTTAAAGTTCCGCAGCTCCTCCTCGTCGGCGGCCTTCCCCTCCCGGATCATGAAGGCGTTGTTGCACAGGGGCTGGATCTCCAGGTAGTCGTAGAAGGAGGCAATGCGCTTGAGCTCCGCCCAGTCCTTGTACTCCGCCACCGCCTGGAACAGCTCCCCCGCCTCGCAGGCGGAGCCCACGATGATCCCCTCCCGGTGGGCTACCAGCTCGCTCTTGGGGATGATGGGAACACGCTTGAAGTACTTCAGGTTGGAGGCGGAGATGAGCTGGTAGAGGTTCTTCAGCCCCACCTTGTTCTTGGCGATGAGGATGATGTGCCGGGGACGGCGGTTGGCCTTGCCGCGGCTCCGCAGGTCCGGCATGGCGGCGTTCACGCCCTGAAGGGACCGCACGCCCATCTCCTCCAGCCGCCGGAAGAAGTGTGGCAGGAAGAGTCCGCAGGTGGCGGCGTCGTCGCTGGCCCGGTGGTGCTGGAAGGCGGGGAGCTTCAAGTGCTCCGCCACCACGTCCAGCTTGTACTTCCCCAGCTCCGGCAGCAGGTTCTGCGCCAGGATCAGGGTGTCCACATAGGTGGGGTCGAAGGGCAGTCCCGCCTTCCGGCAGCCCTCCCGGATGAAGCCGATGTCGAACTCCGCGTTGTGGGCCGCCAGGGGGCGGTCCCCCACGAAGTCCAGGAACGCCTTCAGCGCCTCCGCCGGCTGGGGGGCCCCCTGGAGCATGGCGTCGGTGATGCCGGTGAGGGCGATGATCTCCGCCGTCAGGTGCCGCCCCGGGTCCACAAAGGTCTGGAACCGGTCGCAGACCTGGCCGTCCCGGATGACCACGGCGCCGATCTCCGTAATGGCCTCCCGCTTCACCTGGAGGCCGGTGGTCTCGATGTCGAAAGCCACATATTCATCTGCAAAGGAAAAGTCCTTGTCACCATGGACAGCGATGCGGTCGTCCAGGTTGTTGACAAAATAGCCCTCCATGCCGTAGAGGAGCTTGATGTCCCCGGCGGAGTGCCAGGCGTCAGGAAAGCCCTGGACCACACCGTGGTCGGTGATGGCCACCGCCGGGTGGCCCCAGGCCTGGGCCCGCTTGACGATGTTCCCCTCGGGGCCCGCCTTGGGGTTCAGGGGCGAGAGGGCGTCCATGTTGGAGAAGGAGGTGTGGAGGTGGAGCTCCACCCGCTTCACCGGGGCGGTGTCCATCCGCATCTCGTGGGGGTAGGTGGTGATGTTCCTGGGGTCCAGCAGGATGTCGCTGCCGTCCCGGTTGAGCTTGATGTAGCCCTGGACCTTCAGCCACATGCCGGGCTTCACGTCCTTCTTCAGCGCCGCCTTCTCCTCCTTCTGCATGTACTTGGTCACCCGCACGGAGGTCTTGAAATCCGTCATGTCGAAGGTCAGGCAGAAGACGCCGGGCCGCCGGGTCTCGTAGAGGTCGGCGAAGAACACCCGGCCCGCCACGATTACATTGCCCATCTTGGGGTTCAACCCCTCCATGGGCTGGACCTGTCCCCGGATGGGACCGCCCATGACCACCTCGCCTTCCCCCTTGGCCTTGCCGCCGGCGGACTGGGCCGGCGCCTCCACCCGCTGGCGGATCTCCACCTTATGCAGGTCGTAGGCCTGGGCCAGAGCGGACTCCACAGCCCCGCGGCCCTCCCCCAGATCCCGCTGGGTCACCAGGTCCATGATCATCTCCCGGCGCTCCCGCTCCACCTCCACGGCGGTGAGGTACGCCTCCCCCAGGGCCACCCGCTCCTTCCAGGGCAGGGTCAGGGTGGGGAATAATTCAAAAAACGGTATCTTCTGTGCCATCGCTGCTTCTCTCTCCGTAGGGTACTGTCTGTTTCTCTATCTTTTCTTCCGAATGGGTGCCATTCTAATTGATAGCTTGTGGGGGCTGCGGCCCCCACACCCTCAGGGTCTCAGGGGCTACGCGCCCCCGAACCCCGCGGTTCACTTTTGGACGCCCAAAAGTGAACCGAAAAACCGCCAAAACCAAGGTTTTGGATTCCTTTTTCTATCGGTTTCTATCAGATTTGGGACATCTCTGCGCCGAATTAGGTTTTTGTCAGCTAATCTGCGGTCTGGTGCTCAACGAGACTCCGCCTGCCGGCCTGTTAAAGGGGACATGTTTCTTGAGATGTTTATCGAAACATGGTTCTTGTGACGCAACCACGGGAGTTTCCATAGGAAACGAAATCAGGCAGAGGGCTGGCGGGGGATTCCAAAGGGGGGGGCAAGCCCCCTTTGTGTCGTCGCGGGGGTGGGGTTCATAGGGGAGGGACCCCATCGAAAGGGTCCCTCCCCTATGCGTGTTTTTGGTTACTTTTTGCACGAGCAAAAAGTAACCCAGGGTCCGGGGCTGGAAGCCCTGGAAAGCTGCGATCAGAATGGCAGTCATTCGGAGGAAGAAATATCGAAGCCTATAATTTTTCGATCTCCTCCATCAGCGCCTCAATCAACTGCTCCTGGGGAACTTTTCGCAAGATCTCCCCCTTGCGGAAGAGAAGCCCCTCCCCTTTTCCCCCGGCGATGCCCACGTCGGCGGCGGCGGCCTCCCCGGGGCCGTTGACGGCGCAGCCCATGACCGCCACAGTGATGGGCTTTTTGCAGTCCTCCAGGCGGCGCTCCACCTCCTCCGCCAGAGGGATCAGGTCGATGTTGGTCCGGCCGCAGGTGGGACAGGCGATGATGTTGGGCCCCTCCTGGCGCAGTCCCGCCGCCTGGAGGATCTTCTTGGCGGCGTAAACCTCCTCCACCGGGTCGGCGGTGAGGGTCACCCGCAGGGTATCCCCGATCCCTAAGCACAGCAGTCCACCAATGCCCATGGCGGACTTCACCAGCCCCATGGAGGGGGTCCCCGCCTCGGTGACCCCCAGGTGGAGGGGGTAGTCACACCGCTCCGACAGCAGCCGGTAGGCCGCCATGGTCAGGGGCACAGAGGAGCACTTGACGGATATGCAGATGTCGTCAAAGTCAAATTTGTTCAGCAGGGCCACATGGCCCATGGCGCTGTCCACCAGGGCCTGGGCGGTGACGCCGCCGTACTTCTGCCGCAGCTCCTTCTCCAGAGAGCCGCCGTTGACCCCGATCCGGATGGGGACATGCCGGGCCCTGCAGGCGTCGGCCACCGCCTTCACCCGGTCCTCTCCCCCGATGTTCCCAGGGTTGAGACGGATCTTGTCCACCCCCTGGCCGATGGCCTCCAGGGCCAGCCGGTAGTCGAAGTGGATGTCCGCCACCAGAGGAATGTGGATGCGGCTTCTGATGGCCCCCAGAGCCTTAGCCGCCGCCATATCCGGCACCGCCACCCGCACGATCTCGCAGCCCGCCGCCTCCAGGCGGTGGATCTGGTCCACGGTGGCGGGAACGTCGCCGGTTTTGGTGGAGCACATGGACTGGATGCTCACCGGCGCGCCGTCCCCCACGGGAACGCCGCCCACCATGATCCGCTTTGTCAAAGCCTCTCACCTCCATGGGTGTGAATATCAGGGAGCTCCAGCTCTTCCCGCAACAGGGCATACACCCGGGAATCCAGGATCTCCCCACCCTTGTACACACTGCGGCGAAGGGTGCCCTCCAGGGTAAAACCTGCTTTCTCCAACACCCGGCAGGAACCGGTGTTTCGGGCAAAGGGCTCGGCGTAGATGCGGACGATGTCAAAGGCGCGGAAGGCCTCCCGGCAGATGGCCCTGACCGCCTCCGTCATGATTCCCTTTCCCCACCAGGGCACCGCCAGCCAGTAGCCCAGCTCGGCGCTGCGCCTGTACACGTCCGACTGGACAAAAACGCCGATGCTGCCCACTGTCTCGCCCTCCATAAGAATGGCTCGGCAGAGCCGTCCCTGTCCCTCCCGGGCCATGCAGTCCCGGACAAACACCTCCGCATCCTCATAGCGGTAGGGGGTGGGGAACACATCCCGGAGGTTGGCGGCGATCCGAGGGTCCCGGGCATGGGCGTACACAGCGGGAATCATCTCCTCCCGCCAGGGCGACAGTGTGACCGTCATGCTCTTACCCTCCTCACTGGAACAGCCGCGCCACGTCGTTGAAAGTCACAAACAGCATCAGGGCCATCAGCAGGGCAAAAAAGACCAGATTGATGATGGCCTCATATTTCATGGGGATCTTTTTCTTGAAGAGCTTCTCCGACAACGTGGAGAGCACCAGGAAGAAGATCCGCCCGCCGTCCAGCGCCGGGATGGGCAGCAGGTTCATCACCGCCAGGTTCATGGCGATCATGGCGCCGAAGTAGGCGATGTTGGCCAGGGCGTCGGCCACTGTGGCGCTCTGCTGGCCCACGTCGTTGATGGCGGAGACAATGCCCACCGGGCCGTTGAGGTCGCTCATCCCCGCGTTGCCCCGGACGATCTCCTGGAGGCTGTAGCGGACGATGCGGACGAAGTCGATGGCGTTCAGCCAGGTCATCTTCAGCTTGACGCCCCAGGTGGCCTCCTCGATCCCGCCGAAGTACAGGCCGTAGCCCTGGTAGGTGCCGCCGGAGGCGCTGTCGGTGTACTCCTGGACCGTCATGGGGAAGTCGTCCAGAACCACCTTCTCCCCGTCCCGCAGCACCACCAGGTCAAAGCCCTCGCCGCTGCCCCGACCGAGAAACAGGCTCACATCGCTGAAGGTGTAGATCCTCTCCCCGTCAATGCTGTAAAGGATATCTCCTTCCATGAGGCCGTCCTCCCCGGTCAGGGTAAACTCCGGGGCGAAACCGGTGATCTCCGGTGTGCGGTAGGCCGCCACGTTCACGTTCAGCAGCAGGATGATGAGAAAACCCACCACGAAGTTCATGAAGGCGCCGGCGGCAAAAACCAGGACCTTCTTCCAGAAGCCCTGGTTGTTCAGACTGTGGGGGTCGTCGGACTCCTCCTCCTCCCCCTCCATGGCACAGTAGCCGCCGATGGGCAGAACGCGGATGGAGAACTCCGTGCCCTTCTTCCCCATATGCTTCCAGATGGCGGGGCCCATGCCGATGGCAAACTCGTGGACGGTGACGCCGCACAGCCGGGCGGCGATGAAGTGTCCCCACTCGTGGGCGGCGATGAGCAGGCCGAAGAGCAGGATGGCGATGATAATATACATAGAGCTGGGGTTCCTTTCTTACTTGA
>ULTL01055413.1_pt1 | contig 18185 bp, 19 predicted proteins | sample 1957531 | NCBI WGS metagenome assembly ULTL01 (sample SAMEA4835732, study PRJEB28245) | human gut metagenome | biome: gut microbiome; material: fecal sample | place: Denmark | collected 2008 | reverse complement strand
CCCTTACATGTCCAGTCATAATTTTGGCAAGACCAAATAGAATGTAATAACAGTGGGAGGTTTGATATGTCGATAAAATTAAATCGCCGTAGAGTCAGAAAAAGAAGACGGCCCGGAGAAAATTCCGGGATGAAATTTACCGTGATAATTGTTATAATGATGATAGCGGTGCTTTTAGGCTACATTACCGCAAGATATGTCATAGGACCTTTGCTGGGATATGACGCCGATGAAAGCCCCATTGCCATAACGGGTTCCCAGGATGGTACGGGACAGACGGCAGCCAGTGAAAACGCCGAAGACCAGGCCAAGGCAGAAGAACAGGAAAGTGAGGTGTCCGGCCAGCCGGAAGAAGGATATGCGCTGCAGTTTGGAGTGTTTTCCTCTGAAGCTTCTGCCGGAGAACTTGCAGACCAGCTCAAGGCAAAAGGCATAGACACTGAGATAGTAGAAGATGACGGTAAATACAAGGTTATAAGCCCCGTATTAAAAACAAAAGACGAAGCATTAGAACAGCTTGACCAGATAAAGGATAAGTCTGTGGAAGATGTGTTCATTGCTTCGTTCTGAAGGAGAAAAGATGATTCCATTGTCTACAAGGATGAGGCCTCAGGATTTAGACGAGTTTAAAGGACAGGAACATTTCCTGTACCCAGGCTCGCTGTTTTATAATTCCATAAAAAACAGGACATTTGACTCTGCGATCTTCTGGGGGCCTCCCGGCACGGGAAAGACAACGCTGGCAAGGATAATTGCCCGGGAAATGGACGGAGAGTTCAAAGAGATAAACGCATCCGTTACAGGAACGAAAGAATTTAAAGAACTTCTCGGATCTGCAAAGAACAGATATTACGGCTTTGAAAAAAAGACCACATATTTTTACATAGATGAATTTCACCGGTGGAACAAGTCCCAGCAGGACTCTCTGCTGAAAGCGCTCGAAGAAGGAATGATAAAGTTCATCGGAAGCACCACCGAAAACCCTTATTTTTCTGTGAATAATGCCATAATCAGCCGGGTAAGGAACATATATCAGTTCAGGAAGCTCAGCCGTGAAGTGTTGATAGAGATACTCAAAAATGCCCTTGAGGACAGGCAAAGAGGTCTGGGCGCCTTGAATTTAAAATACGGAGATGATTTTCTGGAAACGCTGGCCGTCTTGTCAGCCGGAGATGCGCGTGTTGCCCTGGATACACTGGGATTTATAGCTGGAAATATCGGGGAGGGCATGACGATGACCAAAGACATGGCCGGAGAAGCCCTGCAGCGCAGGATCGGTTCCTACGACAGGGGAGATGACAGATACAATCTGCTGAGCGCCCTTCAGAAGTCAGTCAGGGGAAGCGATCCGGATGCCGCAATACACTATCTGGCCCGTCTTATTGACGGCGGAGCAGATATACAGATGATCGGACGGAGGCTCCTGGTAATGGCCAGCGAAGATATAGGAATGGCCTACCCGTCTGCTATTTCTATAGTCACATCTTGCGTACAGGCGGCCAATATGGTCGGATTGCCTGAAGCTGCCATAAATCTCAGCCATGCAGTCATATTGATGGCATCATCACCAAAATCCAATTCGGCCGTAAAAGCGCTGACCGAAGCCTCATCTGATCTGAGGGACCGGGATATAGACGATGTGCCGGACCATTTGAAAGACAGCCATTACAGCGGTGCCGGGGATATGGGCTTCGGCCGGGGATATAAATATCCGCATGACCACGGAGGATATGTAAGCCAGCAATATCTGCCGGACAACCTGTACAGAGAAAAAGTAAAGTATTATCATCCTACAGAAAACGGTTCGGAAATATCATTTAAAAAATATCTGGAAAGCCTGGGGAAGAAAAAATGACACAGATCATAAGAGCAGCAAAGTCCGGCTTCTGTTTCGGAGTCAGACAAGCCATAGAAAAAACCGAAGAACAGATAGTTAAAAATAAAGATGGGAAGCAGATCTACACAATGGGCCAGCTCATACACAACAGTCTGGTCACAGATGATCTTGCTGCAAGGGGTGTTCAGATCCTGGATGATCTGGAAAAAGCCACACCTGATGATATCATAATAGTCAGGTCTCACGGGGAAGGCAAGTCTTTCTGGGAAGAGGCAGAACAGAGAAATCTCAATGTGGTTGACGCAACCTGCCCTTTTGTGAGCAAGATACACAGGCTGGTATATGAGGCGTCAAGATCCGGTCATGATATAATCATAGTGGGAGATGAGGATCATCCTGAGGTGAAAGGGATAAAAGGCTGGTGCGACGGAAAAGCATTTGTGGTGGATTCGGCTGAAAAGGCCAGGGCTCTTACAGGAGACGATTTTTTCATCGTGTGCCAGACAACCATAAAAAAAGAGATCCTGGACTGCGTCATAGAGGCGCTTGATGAGAATAAAAAAATATATACGGTGAGGAATACCATCTGCAGCGCAACTGCCGAACGGCAGGAAAACTGTAAATCACTGGCAGCAGAGTGCGATGGGATGGTAATAATTGGAGGGAAAAACAGCTCAAATACGAGAAAATTGTATGAGATCTCCAAAAAAATATGTCAAAATACCTATTTTGTTGAAAAAATCGAAGATTTACCATTGCAAGGCTTGTCAAAATGTAATAAAATAGGAGTTGCAGCGGGTGCCTCGACACCCGAATGCGTAATTAAGGAGGTTATTGCTGCGATGAGTGACCACATCACGGAAAAAAACGAAATGAACATGCTGGACTTGATGGATGATATCGAAAAATCATTAAGATTGCCGCATGTAGGCGAAATTGTTAACGGAAAGGTACACCAGGTTACTGACAAAGAAGTCATCGTTAACATGGGATGCAAAAAGGACGGAGTTATTCCGAAAGAAGAAGTAACATTGGAAGGAGACCAAAAGCTAACAGACCTGTTCAAAGAAGGCGATGATATCCAGGCTAAGGTTATCAAAACAGATGACGGCGATGGTGTGATCTTACTCTCCAAGAAAAAATTAGAAGCCAACGAGCATTGGAATGAGATCAATGAAGCTTACGAAAACGGACAGCATATAAAAGTAAAAGTCGTAAGAGCGGTAAACGGCGGCGTGATCGCTGCATACAAAGAAGTTTCCGGCTTTATTCCGATGTCTCAGCTTTCCGATAAATATGTTGAAAATGCCGACGAGTTCATAGGTCAGGAAATGGAAGTAAAAGTTACCAGAGTTGACCAGAGAAGGAACAGGGCGGTATTTTCACACAAGGCAGTCCTGGCTGAGGAAAAACAGAAAAAGATCGATGCCGTATGGGACAGCCTGCATGTTGACGACATTGTAGAGGGTACCGTAATGAGATTTACCGATTACGGCGCTTTTGTAGATCTGGGCGGTATCGACGGACTTCTGCATATCTCTGAGATTTCCTGGGGCAAGCTGAAACATCCTAAGGAAGTCCTTCAGATAGGAGACAGGGTAAAGGTCATGATCCTTTCCATGAACAGAGAAAAAGGCAAGATCTCTCTGGGACTCAAACAGACTACTCCTGAGCCTTGGTCAGTTATAAACGAAAACTATCAGGTAGGAGAAGTCGTAAAAGGCAAAGTTGTCCAGATCAAAGAGTACGGTGCTTTTGTAGAGCTTGAACCGGGCCTTGACGGACTTGTACATATTTCCGAAGTTGCCAACAAGAGAGTCAGCAATATCGCAGATGAACTTGAGATCGGACAAGCGGTTGAAGCCAAGATCCTTGAGATAGATACCGAAAGAAAGCGGATCAGTCTCAGCTTAAAGCAGGTGGACAAGGCTGAAGATGCCGAAGAAGAGTACAGCGAGCCGTACGAAGCCGAAGAAGAGCCGGCCGTTATGGATGAAGAGGAACCGGCAGATACTGCGGGAGAGGCTCCGGAAGCTGCCGAAAACGATCAGCAAGCTGAAGAATAATATAAAGATCAAACGGGATCATCGTGATCCCGTTTTTTTATCCCCTGTGATTGCACACATTGTAAATGATATGACCGATTTCTGCCATAAGGACCTTTTTCTTGGCAAGATCTTTAAATGACAGCATACCCACCAGTCTGCCGCTCTCCAGCACAGGAAGGCGGCGGATACCGTATCTGGAGAATTTCAGAGCCGCCTGGTGGATATCATCTCCTGCCTCAACAGTGACGGGAGGGCTGGACATGAGGTTTCCGGCCTTATCTGCATTGTCACGGCGCACTATCATATCCCTGTCTGTAATGACACCCAGTATATGATCGCGGGAATCGCAGACAGGCACTATCCCCACATCCTCGCTTTTCATCAGAAAGCTTATCTGGTCGTAAGTATCTTCCGGTCCGACAGAGATGACGGAAGAGGACATCAGGTCTTTTACTAACATTTTTCCTCCTGTAAACGCAAGCAATAAAAAAGGCAGTATCTATATACTGCCCCAAAGTCCAGAAAATAAACGGCTCATATGGCTACGGCTTTGTCAGGTTTCCAGAAAGATCTGGCAAATACTATCACCATTGCGTACATTTCAAGCCTGCCTGCTATCATAAGGAGAGACATGACAAGCTGGGAAAATTCATTGAACATGCCGAAATATCCGTGCCCTCCCGGCATTCCCAGGGCCACTCCGGTGTTGGCAAGCATACCGATAGAAGTCGTGATGGTGGTTTCCATATCGAGATCATTAAAGGACAGCAGGATGCACCCCATTGCGAATATCCCGAAAAACAGCATGGTGTGGGTGGTGATGGAAGACGCTATCCTGGCCGGGACAGGTTTTCCGTCCATCATGACAGCCCTGACCATATTTGGATGTATCTGCTGCAGCAGGCCTCTTTTTATGAGCTTGAACAGTACGGTCACCCTTATGACCTTGAGGGAGCCTGATGTGGAAAAAGAGCAGCCGCCTATGAACAGCAGCAGGACCAGTATGGTGGAAGCAAAGGATGGCCATGCAGTATAGTCACAGACAAAATATCCTGAAGTTGAGATAAAGGATACGACCTGCAGGAAGCTGTCCCTGACAGCACGCCATATGCTGGAGTAGGTGCCGCTGACCGTCAGGGAAACTGCGATCAGGATGGTAGAGACGGCGATGATGAAAAAGAATATCTTCGTCTCATAATTTTTCAGCGCTTCTTTCCACTTTCCTTTTAGCATTAGGAAATATACTATGAAGCTTATGGAGGAAAGTATGGTGAAGACTGTGACGATGGCCATGACATACGGAAGCTCATACATCCATGCGCTTTCCGGCAGGATCATCAGACCTGCCGTGCTTATGCTGCTGCATGTTGTCAGCAGGGCATTGAACCAGTCCATGGGACCTGCCCAGAGCAGGGCAAATTCGACCACAGAAAGGATAAGATAAGCCAGATACAAGAATTTACCCGTGTCCGAGTAAGTCGCCTCGATCTTTTTGGCATGTGTTCCCGGTGTTTCGGCAGTGGCAAGGGACTGATTGTTTATACCCCATAGAGGGAAGATAGAAATGAGCAGTATGAGGATACCCATACCTCCCAGCCAATGGCACATGGCTCTCCAAAGGAGCATAGACATCGGCACTATATCAAGGTCAAGCACGCTGCATCCCGTGGTGGAAAATCCGGCCACGGATTCAAAAAAACAGCTTATGAACGAAAACTGGCTCCCGCAGAAATACATAGGGACAGCTCCCAAAAGGGAACAGTATAACCAGCTTAGGAACGCTATAAAATATCCTTCTCTGGCACGCATGGCCAGTTTTTCCGACCTGATCCTGGTCACGGCCAGAAGACCAAAGACCATGCAGCATACTGCTGTAACGGCAAAGGCGCGGGATGCCTGCCACTCTTCAAAATGTATGGCCGTAAAGACCACAGGGAGCATGAACACCCCCTCTATCAGCGTCAATATACCAATGATCTTGATCATAGATTTAAAACTAAGTCCCATTTATAACAAACCTCGCATGATAAATCTCATTTACCTTACCCTGTTATCATTCCAGTAATTCCTGGAGAACAGGACCAAAACCGTATATAATTCCAATCTTCCGATTATCATCAGCATGGAGCATATGAACTTTGCAAAATCAGAATAAAATGCAAAATTCGTCGTCGGACCGACCATGTTAAATCCGGGGCCGATGTTCCCAAGACAGGTGCCGGCTGCCGACAGGTTGGTGACAAAGTCGTGACCGTCAAAGGAAAGGAGCAGCATGCCTATGATGAGTACCAGCAGATATGTAAATATGAAGTTGGATATCCTGATGGCTGTGCTGTTGCTGATCTCCTTGCCGTTTACAGTGATGGGGATCACCCTCTGAGGATGTATCTTCTGGGAGATGCCCAGCTTTGCCATCTTCATGGCAACGACTATGCGGATACATTTGATACCGCCTGCCGTTGAGGAAGAGCAGCCTCCGATGAAGAACAGGGTGAGAAGTATCATCTTTGAAAATGTCGGCCATATATCATAATCATCTGTCACATATCCGGTGGTGGTCAGGATGGAAATGACCTGGAAAAAGGCGTCCAGCATGGTCTGCCCAAGTTCCTTCAGGCCTCCGGCAATGAAGTTATATATGGTGATGAGCCCGCCGGCAAGGAATGTGACCAGAAAGTAAAGCCGGGCCTCATCGTCCCGCCAGATCTGCAAGACATTTTTTTTCTTTATGGCAAGATAATATAAGTTGAAGTTCACTGCTGACAGGAACATGAAAAGGGCGATGATGATCTCCACATATGCGCTGCCGTAATGGGCTATGCTGTCGTTATATATTGACAGGCCGCCTGTGCCGACGGTGCCGAAGGTGTGCACCAGGGAATCATACCATGTGAGACCTCCCAGTTTAAGCAGAAGAGTCTGCAATAAGGTCATGACAAAGTAGATGGTGTAGATACCCTTGGAGTTATCGGAAAACTTTGCGGCTATCTTGTCTTTGGTCGGACCTGTGGTTTCAGCATTGGCCACTATCTGGCCGTTTATGCCGAAGGCAGGCAGTATGGCGGGGATAAAAACGATGATACCCATACCGCCGATCCAGTGGGTGAATGAGCGCCAGAAAAGATCAGACCTGGGCAGGATCTCGATGTCCGTCAGTATTGTTGAGCCTGTTGTCGTAAAACCGGAGGCTGTTTCAAAAAATGCATCAAAAAAATTTGGCATGCTGCCGGAAATGATAAAAGGAAGGCATCCTGCCAGAGACGCAATGAACCAGCTTGCGGCTACCACAAGAAACCCGTCCCGCGACCTTAAAGACTGGCGGGACTGGCTCTTAAAACGATGATAAAGTATAAAACCTGTTATCACACAGATCGCTATGACAGAGCCAAACCCCATTATGGAGGAACTTTCGCCCTGAGCGGCAGCGATCAGCAGAGAAGGGACCATACATCCTGCAAGCACCATCAGCAGGGCGCCTTCTATCTTCAATATGGTCCCGAACTTATTATTCATCAATAAACCTCACATTAACAACGATTACAGGCGAAAAGCCCTCTTTGCCTTGAAAAGAGTCTCAAGCTCGGCAATATCAGATAAAAGACAGAAAAGTGTCACCTTGTCGCCGCTATGTATAATGGTATTGCCGTCAGGGATTATGATGCTGTTGCCACGGTGTATTGCGGCTATCAGTACCCCGTCAGGAAGTTCAAGGTCGTTGAGGGTGAGGCCTGTCAGCTGCATTTCTTCTGAGGCTATTATTTCTATGATCTCAGCCTGCCCCTGTATCAGCAGAGAAGCGATGATACGCTTGGATCCCTGGATATACCGCAGTATGATACTTGCAACTATGTCCAGAGGATTAAGGGCCATGTCTATGCCCATACGCTCGATCAGGTCTTTGTAGCTCTGGCGGCTGACCTTGGAGATAACATCTTCCACACCCTTTTGCTTTGCCATGAGAGCAAGCAGCAGATTTTCCTCATCAAGACCTGTGGCGGTCACAAAAGCGTCCATTTCGGCCATATTTTCCTCTTCAAGGAGGGATGTATCGGTTGCGTCTCCGTGGAGTATCATGACATCGTCAAGATGGGTGGAAAGATAATAACATCTGTCTTTATCCTTTTCAATGATCTTGACGGCAATGCCGAATTCGGAAAGCATGGAAGCAAGATAGTAGCCTGTCTTGCCCCCGCCCACGATCATCACCTTCTGGAGATTGGTGTATTTACCTTTTTCATGTACTTTTTTGTGCAGTTCTGATATCTCAGATCTTTCGCCGATCAGATACAAGGTGTCATCCTGATCTATGATGGTCTGTCCGTGGGGTATGATGATCTTGCCTTCTCTGGATATGGCTACGATCAGCATATTAGGCAGAATTTTGCGGGCCTCAACCATAGAAAGACCCGCCAGCTTTTTCATCCTCTTTACTTTGAACTGAACAAGGGATACCTTTCCGCTAGAAAAGATACCGTTGGTCAGAGTGTATTTTTCCACCAGATATTTGTATATTTCATTGGTAATGGAAAGATCCGGATTGACTACATAATCTATGCCCATGTTCTCGCGGATGAAATCCACCTGCTTCATGTGTTCCGGATCCCTTATGCGGGCGATGACCCTTGAACATCCCAGCCTCTTGGCAAAGGAAGATATAAGGATGTTTTTTTCATCGCTTCCGGTAGAAGCCAGCAGAAAGTCAAAATCTTCAATGCCGCAGTCCTTTAGGAGAGTGATGTTCAGACCGTTTCCATTGACAGTCATCACATCCATCTGCTGGGATATCTTGTTCAGGATGGTTTCCCGTTCATCGATCACGGTAATGTCATGATCGCCGCCCAAAAGGGTAGAAGCGACCTTGATGCCTAATTTTCCTGCGCCTACTATGGCAACCTTCATTTCTTTTACCTCTTTTATATACAAAAATAAAAGACATTTCGTCTCAAATGTTGTATGATATATTGTAGCATATAAAGAAAATATTTCAAGGGATAGGGATCGTTTCGGCCACGGCAATTTCAGATATCATGCAGTTTTTTTACGAAATTTTAACACCAGGAAAGAGGAGCAGATGAGAATAAAGAGATTTACAGGCGGAAGCCTGATGAGCAACGGCTATATAATAAGCAGCAGGGATAAAGGCATATGCTACATAATAGATCCCGGTTATGAGCCAAAAAAATTTACCGGCTATGTGAAAGAGCAGGAGCTGATCCCTGCGGCGGTGCTGCTGACCCATCACCACCACGACCATGTGGGAGGAGCGGCAAAGGTGGCAGATATACTGGACATTCCTGTTATGATGAGTTTTGAAGATTCCCTCATGTACAAGGGCAAAGTGGATTCATATCTGCAGGATGGACAAATACTCGATCTTGACGGGCAGCCCCTGATGATCCGCATGACGCCCGGACATACAAAAGGTTCCCTGTGCATTGAAGCTCCCCAAAGCAGGGTGGTGTTCACCGGGGATACCATATTTGACACGGACCTGGGGAGGACAGATCTGGTCGGCGGCTCTCCGGAGGATATGGTCCGCTCCTGCGCCGAGGTCATAGACAGATGGCCGGACGCATATACGATATATCCCGGCCATGATGAAAAAGCCGCCATGTCCACCGTGAGAAAAGTGAACGCAGAATTTTTACAGTGTCTGGAGGAATACAGCAAATGGAAATAAAACTTATCGCATTGGATCTGGACGGTACGACCCTGGGAAAGGGAGCTGTACTTACTGATGAGACAAAGTATACACTTGAGGCTGCCATAGAAAGGGGAGTCCATGTGGTGATAGCCACCGGAAGGACTTTCAGCGCCGTGCCGGAAAAAGTCTTTGCCATAAAAGGGCTTGAATACATGATAAATTCCAATGGCGCCCATGTGACGAGGCTTAAGGACAAAAAGATAATCTATTCAAACTGCCCTGACGGTAAGGCGGTGGAAGAGATAGAGCTTTTTTTAAGGCAGCACAGCCGGTATCCCATCGAAGTGTTTACCCAGGGACAGGCATACATAGACAGAAAAGTATACGAAGATGTCAGGGATAACGGTTCGGATTATCTGGATGCCGGGTACATAGTCGGTACGAGGATCCCTGTAGATGACATATATGGCTTTCTCCATGAACATCGGAGCCAGATAGAAAACATCAATGTCCAGTTCAGAGATCTGGACGACAAGGCCGCCATGAAAGAGAAGCTCAGTGGTTTCAAGGAAATAACAGTCACAACTTCCACCACACATAACCTTGAGATAGGCGGCAGGACCACCAGCAAAGCCGATGCCATCGCAAACCTCTGCAAGCTCCTCTCCATAAGCGAGGAAAATGTCATGGCTGTAGGAGACAGTCCCAACGACGGTGCGATGATAGAAGCTGCAGGACTGGGCGTTGCCGTGGCCAATGCGCTGGATGAGGTAAAGGAAAAAGCTGATTACATAACATTGTCCAACAATGATAACGGTGTGGCATATGCAATAAAAAAATTCGTTCTGGGAAAGACGGATACTATATAAAAAATATCAATATCCCTGAAAATATTATTGACTGGATTATGGGATTAGTGTAAAATTATTGTAAAAGTGCGGTTTAACCATTTAGCACGAAAAAGTATAAATACGGAGGGCGAAATGAAAAAGAAAGTAATTGCATTGACCATGGTCCTGCTCATGGTATTTACCATGTTTGCACTGACCGGATGCGGAAACGAAAGCGAATTTGCCGATGTTCAGGAAAAGGGGACCCTGGTGGTAGGCCTTGACGACGCCTTTGCGCCCATGGGATTCAGAGATGCCGACGGCAATCTGGTAGGCTTTGATATCGACCTGGCCAACGCTGTGGGAGAAGAACTGGGCGTTGAAGTGGAATTCGTTCCTATCGACTGGACCGCCAAGGAAATGGAGCTTGAGGCACAGACCATCGACTGCGTGTGGAATGGTATGTCCATCACTCCGGACAGGCTGGAAAACATGGAACTGACCGACAAATACCTCAACAACAAGATCGTGCTCATGACGCTTGAATCCTCAGACCTTGATGTTACGGAGGCTTCCCAGCTGGCAGACCTGAGGATCGGAACACAGGCCGATTCGGCAGCCCTTGATATGCTCAAGGCCAACGAAGCCTATGAGTCGTTCAAGGACAATATCAGCGAATACGACACATATGACACCGCCATCATGGACCTGAGGGCAGGCAGGGTCGATGTGATCGCCGTAGACCAGGTGCTGGGCGAATACACCAACAACAACCTGGGCGGAGAGATGAAAGAATGCACATATTCCCTGGGCGCCGACTACTATGTCATCGGCTGCGCCAAGGGCAATACAGCCCTCCGCGACCTGCTCAACGATACTATCGAGAAACTGGTCAGCGACGGAACCGCTGCCCAGATCAGCGAAAAATGGTTCGGACGGGATATAGTGGTATTTGAACCTCTTGAAGAAGAATAGAATCCGGAAAGGGGAAGAATGGATAAGATCATGGAATTTCTGCCTTTCATGCTGGAAGGCACAGTTGTAACAATAGAAATATTTTTTCTGACGCTGATAATATCGCTTCCCCTGGGGCTCCCGGTAGCCCTCGGAAGCAACAGCGGCTTTAAGCCGCTGTCGTTTATCTGCAAGGTCTATGTGTGGATATTCAGAGGAACTCCCCTGCTGCTGCAGATCTTCTTCTTCTATTTTTTCTTTCCGCTGGTACTCCATGTGAGGATAAGCGCATTCCTGACAGTGGTACTTACATATGTGCTCAATTACGGAGCATATTTTGCGGAAATATACAGAGGAGGCATCAACAGCATAGACAAGGGACAGTACGAAGCTGCCCACGCTCTGGGCCTTTCAAAGAGGCAGACAATGATCGATATCATCCTTCCTCAGACCATGAAAGCCATATTGCCGCCTACTGTCAACGAGGCCATAACTCTGGTCAAGGACACGGCGCTGGCTTCTTCCATACCTGTCATAGAGCTTATGAAAGCCACCAACAGCGCTGTCAACAGGATGACGGACATGACTCCGTTCTTCTTTGCCGCCGCCCTGTACCTGCTCATGACATTCGTTCTCACCATCATTGCCGGCAGGCTGGAAAGATACTTCTCAAGGTATGACGCAAAGGGGGAATAGGGATGTCAAGAGAGTTGATTTTGAAGATGACGGATATCGTCAAAGATTTCGGCGATTTCAGAGCGGTGGACCATGTGAACTTTTCCATGTGCAAAGGAGAAATAGTCGCCATAATCGGGCCGTCCGGCTCCGGCAAGAGCACTCTGCTGCGCTGCATAAACGGGCTCAACACCATAACTTCCGGAGAAATGGAGCTCAAGGGCACTACGGGAATGGTGTTCCAGCACTTTAACCTGTTCCCGCATATGACATGCATGGAAAACATAACTTATGCTCCCATCAAGGTGAAAAAGGAAGATAAAGCCGTTGTCAACGAAAGGGCAAGATCCCTTCTGAAGATGGTAGGCCTCCAATCAAAAGCCGATGTCTATCCGGCTCAGATCTCAGGCGGACAGAAACAGAGGATAGCCATCGCAAGAGCCCTGGCCATGGAGCCCGACCTGATGCTGTTTGATGAGCCTACTTCGGCCCTGGATCCTGAGATAACAGGAGAGGTGCTAAATGTAATGAAGAGACTTGCTGACAACCATACCACCATGATAATCGTCACCCATGAAATGGGTTTTGCAAAAGAGGTTGCAGACAGGGTAATGTTCATGGACGAAGGTGTCATAGTAGAAGAGGGCGGACCTGAAGAAATATTTGAATATCCCAAGAGCGAAAGGCTCAGAGCTTTTCTTAGTTCAATGCTGAGGGCTTAACTTTCTCCATGCCGGCATGATTCCACGAAAATGTTGAAATTTACAGCATTTCGTGAAATTATGCCGGCTTTTTTATTGCGAAAAAAGAAAGAAATATTACGGAATTCTTACAAAACAAAGAAATTGTTAAAAAACAGTTGACAGTGTACTATGTGTTATAGTACACTTAGTCCAGAGCAGGAGCTCAAAGAAGGGGAAAGGGAGGCAGAGATAATATGAAAAAAACTGTTTTACAGCTCATAGAAAAAGCAGTCAGGCACAATGGGGACAAAACAGCCGTAGTAACTGCTACAGAGAAAATGACATACAGAGAAATGTGGCGTCAGTCTGACGCACTGGCCCGGTGGCTCAGATCCCAGGCAGGTCAGGGGGAAAAACCTGTCATGGTCTACGGCCACAAAAGTCCCGGAATGATAGTATGCTTTCTGGGATGTGCCAAAGCGGGCATCCCATATTGTCCAGTAGACGCATCGATGCCGGCAGAAAGGGCCGAAGAGATCGCCTCCGCCATAGGAAATGATATCATACTCGGAGTCAGTGAAATTGCCATAGAAGGATATGATGTCATAGGACCTGAGAGGCTCCGCAGGATAACAGAAGATCCGAAGCTGAAGAGTGCCGTATGGGATGATGCATATCCGACAGATGACAGACAGGTGTTCTATATAATATTTACTTCAGGAAGCACAGGCAAACCCAAGGGAGTGGAAGTAACTGCCGGCAACCTGAAAAACTTTGTGGAATGGTCTGCCGCATTGACAGAAGAAAAGGGAGGAAAAAAGCTTAATTTTTTAAATCAGGCGCCTTTCTCCTTTGACCTTTCGGTAATGGACACATATACATGTCTTGCCACCGGAGGCAAACTGGCATGTCTTGACAAGACATTACTGGCTGATATGAAAAAAATGTTTGACTTTATGAAAGATGAGCAGGTGCAGTGCTGGGTTTCAACGCCATCCTTTGCAGAAATGTGCATGGCAGATCCGGTATTCACAGGGGAAAACTTTCCGCACATGAGGCTGTTCCTCTTCTGCGGAGAGAGGCTGACCGTAGAAACGGCAGCAAAGCTGCGTCAGAAATTTCCTGATGCCAGGATCGTAAACACATACGGACCTACTGAATCAACTGTGGCCGTAACATCGCAGGAGATCACCGACGAGATCATCAACGGCAGCGACCTGCTGCCCATAGGGAAGCCTAAAAAGGGGACAGAGCTTCTTATCAGAGACGGGGAGATCTATATTACCGGTGATACGGTGGCAAAAGGGTATTTTAATGATATACAGAAAACTAATGAGGCTTTCGTCTACACGGAAGACGCAAGAGGGAAAAAAGTCAGGGCCTACAAGACCGGAGACAAGGGGTTTTTCCGGCATGGCAGATACTATTGCACCGGCAGGAGTGACCACCAGATCAAAATGCGCGGTTACAGGATAGAGCTGGGCGATATTGAGGAAAACCTTGTGGCCCTGGAGGAGGTTGAACAGGCAGCGGTGCTTCCACGCAGAGATGGCGAAAAGATCAAGAGCCTGACTGCCTTTGTCAACGCTCCGGAACTTTCTGGCACTCTGGCAGATGCCAAACTGATAAAATTTTTGCTGAAAGAAAAACTGCCGCATTATATGATCCCAAGAAATATAAAATTTGTTGACAAGCTGCCGATGACGGCTAACGGCAAGCTGGACAGAAAGAAATTAGAGGAACAGTTCTTATGAGTCTGTTCGGTGAGATATACTTTTTCTTTCTGGCTGCGCTGCTGCTGATACCGGCGGTAATACTGGGGATAAACGAAAGACCTTTGAGGTATTACGGATCCGTCTTGACTGTGGTATTCGTAACGCTGGCCGTAGTATCCCCATACAGGCAGATCCTATATCTGGCCGCCTATTGTCTGATACAGACCGTCCTCGTAAAATCTTTCATGAGGATCAAAGACAGCCAGAAAGACAGCTCTGCATTGTTTAAGCTGTTCGTATGTCTTTCCGTTGCGCCTTTGGTGATCTTTAAGATCGGAGGCCTGATGGAACTGAGCATATTTGCCTTTGCCGGGATCTCTTATCTGACATTTAAGTCGGTACAGATGCTGATCGAGATACATGACGGGCTGATAAAAGAAGTAAAGACATGGGATTTCCTGTATTTCCTGCTGTTTTTTCCCAGCTTTTCGTCGGGACCCATAGACCGGAGCAGGAGGTTCATCCAGGACATGTATCATGTGCCTTCCAGGCAGGAATATCTGGATCTGCTTGGAGACGGGTTGATGAAGATATGTCTTGGGATGGTGTACAAGTTCGTAATAGCTGCGGCATTCTTCCAGGGAATGACTTATCTGGGTTCTGCCATAGCAGAATATGCAGGATCAACAGTTGCTTATATGTATTGTTACGGGTTTTACCTGTTCTTCGACTTTGCCGGATACAGCCAGATGGCCGTAGGCGTCAGTTACATACTGGGGATAAGAACGCCGGACAATTTCAACAAGCCGTTTATAAGCGCTGATATAAAAGAGTTCTGGGACAGGTGGCATATAACTTTGTCCCACTGGTTCAGAGACTTTGTTTTTTCCAGATTCATGATGGCCTCAATAAGAGGCAGGTGGTTCAAGAGCAAGCTCACCGGGGCAACTGTCGGGTTTATGATAAATATGACCCTGATGGGCCTGTGGCACGGCCTGAGCTGGAATTATGTGCTATACGGGGTATATCACGGGATCTTGCTTTCACTGACTGAGATATATCAGAAAAAATCAAAATTCTATAAGAAACATAAAAAAGAAAAATGGTATAAGATCGTCGGAGTGATAGTGACATTTAATCTTGTAATGTTCGGATTCCTGATCTTCTCCGGCAGACTGATAAAATAAAGGGGGTAAAACAATGGATAATAAAGAAATGCAGGTAAGGGAAGTGGTACTTTCACTCCTTGAAGAAATATGCGGGGATGATGCCGTCAGAGCTGACGGGGACATCAACCTGCTGGATGAAGATCTGATCGATTCACTTGACTATACTGAACTTCTTGTCGGGATTGAAGAAGCCTTATCGGTGACCATGGCGCCGTCTGAATTTACAAGAGAAGAAATGGACACGCCAAACAAGATAATCGCTCAGGTACTGAAGAGACTCTAAGCGGGATGTGATACCATGAAAAAAGTAGCAGCTTTTATCACGGCTCTGATCTTGTTTGTGGGAACGGCACTGTCTGTTCATACGATCGCCGGAGAAAAACTGGATACCAACAACCCTTTTTTCGGCACATGGATAAGTACAAAAAAAGATCTGTCCTATAAGGCGGTAAGCTCAAATATAGAAAAAGATACGGTGATGATGATGGGGTCATCTGAGTTCCAATACGGAAATAAGACTCCGTATCATCCGACAAACATATTCCGTAAACTGGGGATGAATGTCATGTGCATAGGAGCGGCTCAGAACCAGAGCCTTTCCCATGCGGTCACCCTTGGGGCAGTGGCGCCCAAACTTGAGAACAAAAAAGTAGTGCTGATACTTTCTCCTACATGGTTTTCAAAGACGGGGGCCGAAAGCAGCGGATTTTCGGCCAGGTTTTCCGAAAGCATGTACGAGCAGATGCTGGCCAACGATGAACTGTCTCAGGACACAAGGAACGCCATCGCCGACAGGGTAGACCAGATGCTGCAGATAAGCCCTGATACACAGGCAAGTGCCAGGACAGCCCGCAGCATGATCGCCGGCGGCAGGGTCAGCCTTAAGGACCGGATCGCCTATAGAGTTGAAAAGTGGATAAACACAGAAAAAGAAGATATAAATGTGGGACTTTTGTGGAAAGCATCAGGCGGAAAAAACTATCATGAATATACGCCGGCCAAAGCAGGAGAGGAACCGGACTGGGACAAGCTTGCAAAAGAAGCTGATGAATCCATGGCCGGCAAGGTTAACAACCAGTTCCACATGCTTGACAAACTGTATAAGTCGAAGATCAAGCCTGAAATGAAAAACAGGAAAAATGCAGATGTAAACAGGACCTTTGCGGATTCGCCCGAATACGACGACCTGAGGCTTTTCCTGGATGTGTGTAAAGAAGAAGGAATAGAAGCCATGCTCGTGCTGCTCCCCATCAACGGATGGTGGTACGATTACACAGGTTTCCCCAAAGATCAGAGAGAAACTGTCGTACAGGGGGTAGAGAAAGTAGCTTCGGAATACGGAGCAAAGGTATGCAGCTTTTTCGATGAATGTTATACGCCGGGGTTTTTGGAAGATCATGTCCACCCGGCAGGAAAAGGATGGGTGAGGATAAATGAAGAGGCTTACAAGTTTTATAAAGAAGTGTAAAGCAGGAGCGGACAGAAAATTCGTGTTGTATACGGCAGCTTTTTTTCTGATGATGCTGGCCTTGTATGCGTACGCTCTGTTTGCCATAGGCACAGATGTTCCCAAGTTCACTTACGCGGGATTTTAACAAGCTATCCGTGGGAAAAATAAATCCATGCTGATTTTGTGTTTTCCTATCTTCCTAATATGTGATTGCAAAGACGGATACATCTCTGAAAAGGGATGTATCCGTCTTTGTATATTCTTTTGCAGGGATTTGCTTACGGCAGGGCAGGAGAATCATATTGACATAAATTGTAAAATATTGTAAATTATAACCATGAACGGAAACCGCCGGAAGGAGAAAAATGGGAAATGCAAAAAAAATAGGAACAGCCGGAGAGGAACTGGCTGCAGAGATCTTAAAGGGAAAGGGATATTACATCATAACCCGCAACTTTTCGTGCCCTTATGGCGAAGTGGATATAATCGCCGTACGGGACAGGATAATCTCTTTTATAGAAGTTAAGACCAGGACCACCGAAGAATACGGCAGACCGGCAGAGGCGGTGGATATAAAAAAGCAGAAACATTTGAGGAACGCTGCAAGGTTCTTCCTTTCCAGATACAGGCGCAGATTTGACGGCATAGAGTTCCATGTGATGGAGATAGAGATAAATCATATAAAAGGACTGGAGATATAGGAGGAATATTTATGCTTTCAAAGATAAGAACGGTGGCGCTCAACGGAATGCAAGGGATGGAAATAGAAATACAGACAGATCTAAGTCCAGGACTGCCGTATTTTGAAATAACCGGAATGGGAGATACGGCAGTTAGAGAAGCGGCCGGCCGTGTTAAAAGAGCCATAGCAAACAGCGGATTTGAATATCCGAGACATAAGATAACCGTGAACCTGGCTCCAGCATATGTGAAAAAATCCGGAAGCCACTTTGATCTGGGTATTGCAGTGGGACTCCTAAAGGCTTCGGGAGCCCTGAAAGGAAAAACGGATGACACCATATTTATAGGAGAACTTTCATTTGACGGGAAAGTCCTGCCGGCAAGGGGCGTTTTACCCATGATAACGGCTGTCTCAGCCGTTTTGGGCATCGCCGGTGCAAAAGAAATCGTGATCCCTGAGGCAAACTGTCCTGAGGCCTATCTGTTCACGGCAGATACA
>ULTL01059567.1_pt1 | contig 19116 bp, 24 predicted proteins | sample 1957531 | NCBI WGS metagenome assembly ULTL01 (sample SAMEA4835732, study PRJEB28245) | human gut metagenome | biome: gut microbiome; material: fecal sample | place: Denmark | collected 2008 | reverse complement strand
CGGCTGGCCTTCGTCTGGAAGGACGGGGCCATTCTGGAGCTGTATCAGGAGGCCTGACGCGCGCCTGAACGAGCGGAACAAAGGCACCTCTGGAGAATGGATCCAGAGGTGCCTTTTTGTTTTGAAAATGAAAAATAATTGAAATGAAACTAATGTAAAGTAAATTTGCTTGCTGGCTTCGGCGGGACATTTCAGCCGCTCCAGCCTTCAGAGCAGCTCCCGCCTTTTTTGCTGCCGGCAGGAAAGAATACACAGACTCAGCCCCAGCACCAGCAGGGCGGCCGCCGTGACCGCCTCAATGCCCCGGGGCAGCCAGACGGCGCCGTTGCCCAGGTTGCGGAATCTGAAGGGCATATCCAGCAGCCAGGTGCCCAGCACCGCACCCACCGCCACGAACAGGGGAACGGCCTTCAGCAGCATGGCGATATAGCTGCCGCTGTACTGGGAGAGGAACACCGTCAGCCCGGCGGCCCCCAGGGACAGGGCCAGGAGCAGCCCGACCAGCACCAGCAGATAGGTGCCGTAGCTCCAGTCGAACCAGGGGTGCCCCACTCCCAGATGCCGTCCAGCCCGCAGGCGGCAAACCGCAGGGGCCCCTGGGCCAGGAAGGGGACGGCATAGATGGTCAGGTTCACGATGGTCAGCATCAGGGCCGAGAGCAGGGCAGTTCCCATCTGCGTGCTCAAAATGGCCCGTCCCCGGCGGGAGGCCCATTGCAGGGGTCGGGTGCCCCGCAGCCGGTCCCGCACCAGGGTGGGGGAGAGCAGGAGCACGATGCTGAGGACGCACCACACCGCCAGGTCCTTGCCGTACTCCTGGGTGGAGTGCTTCACGGAGGACGGCAGCAGAGAGTGGGCCATCTCCGAGCTTGCCAGCTCCGCCTCCCGCCGGACCATGGCCTCCGGCTGGCCATCCTCCCGCCGGTTGGAGACGATCTGAGCGCGGCGCTCCGCCTGGGTGTCATAGGCCTCCATGGCCTGCTCCAGTACGGCTATCGTATACCAGCTGGTGCCGCCGTACACCCGGTTCAGCAGATATTCCGTGTCCATATCCGCTTGGCCGTCAGCGTTGAGCACGCCATTCAGGTACTCCTCCCGAAAGGAGAGAAAAGATTCATAGTCCGTCAGTCCTGCCGCCGAGGCCTCCGGGATAGAGGAAATCTGTTGGTCAAAGGAGCCGATCTCCTCCGCCAGCTGTCCGTCCAGCTGCGCCCGCTCCTCCGGTTCCAGGGTGGGACCGTACCGCGCCACCCAGTCGGAGGCCAGATCGAACTGGGCTTCCCCACTGGGCCCGTTGCAGAAATATTCGATGTAGAACTGGGGGAACATCCAGTAGTACACCGCCCCCAGCAGGAGAATGGCCGCCAGGATGCCGGGCCGCCAGATCTTCCGCAGCTCCCATTTCCAAAGTTCCATCAGGACACATCCTTTCTGTCAAATCGACGGAGGGCCAGCAGGGCTCCGCCGCCCCAGAGCAGCAGGTTGAGTCCTGCCGCGATGGTCTCCTGCCAGGGGAGGACGGCGTTGAGCCCCAGCTCCGTGAACCAGGCGCTGCAGGAGAGCCAGATCATCACCGGCTGGAAGCAGGCCACGAGATACGCCGCCCACCAGCCCAGCTCCCCGAAGGCGGAGACCAGCCCCATCCCGCCGAAGCACAGGATCCCCAGCACCAGCGCGGCCAGATAGGGATTCCGCACCAGCGTTCCGCACACCGACGCCAGCAGGGAGAACACCGTTGTCAGCACCGCCCCCAGCACCAGGGCGGCGGCCAGGTACTGAGCTACCGTGAAGTCCCCCCAGGTGAGGAAGGGGCGGACCACCAGCATATCGGAGAAATAGTTGAACTGGCTGGACACGCTGGCATCCCAGATGCCGTTGTAGTCATAGAGCAGGAAATAGGGCGCCAGGGAGCAGACCGTCAGCAGGCCATACAGTGCCGCTGACGCCGGGAGAGCCGCCAGTACCTTGAGTCGCCGCAGGCGCCGCCCGGTCCGGGAGGAGCAGATCAGTCCCTCTGTCTGGTGCATTCCCTCATAGCCCAGCAGATACAGCGTCCCCAGCATGGCCAGGATGGCGCTCTCGCACAGGACGGCCCGAAACAGGGAGCCAAACAAGAATTGGTGGCTTCCATAGGTAGCGGGACCGGCGTACAAATCCATCGCCGCGTCGGTTTGGGCCAGATGCGCCACCCGCTCCGCCAGCAGGCTGTATTTCCAGGTCATCCACTTTACCGCCGTGGGGGATTTCTCCACCACACCGGCGTAGAAATCCGCAAGTTCCCCGGTGTCATACGTCTCAAAGATGTCCTCCCTCCCGGAGACGGACTGGAGCAGCAGGTCCCGGTTCTCCGTGGCGGGCATAGCGTCCAGACCGGCCAGAAAATCTTCATTCATCCGCTGGCCCAGGACTTTGGCCGTTTGGGAAGTCTCGTTGAAGAACGCCCGGTCATAGGGGGAGATTGAGGCGATCAGCAGCCCGTTGAAGGCCAGGCACAGAGCCAGAAAGGCCCACAAGGCCGGCAGGCGGAAGAGCTTCCGCCACTCGCAGACCGCAAGATTCATGGCTGCCCCTCCCGGTAGATGGCGAGAAACGCATCCTCCAGCCCCGGTGTCACAGGTATTCCGCTGGTGGGAGGGATATCGCAAAGCACCCGGAGCACCGGGCCGTCCGCCCCCTGCCCCTCGCTGAGCAGGAACTGCCCCGGAGCCAATGATGTCCCGGCGGGGAGCTGGAACACCTGGCCCTGGAACTGGGCGCAGATGTGGGCAGGGCTGTCACAGCAGTAGAGGCGGTGGTCCCGGAACATGATGATCTGCCCGGCGATGGTCTCAATGTCCGAGACGATATGGGTGGAGAGGATGACGATGCGTTCCCCGGAGAGGGCGTGGATCAGGTTCCGGAACCGCACCCGCTCCCGGGGGTCCAGCCCGGCGGTAGGCTCGTCCAGGATCAGCAGCTGCGGGTCATTCAGCATGGCCACGGCGATGCCCACCCGCTGGAGCATCCCGCCGGAGAACTTCTTCATCTTTTTGTCTGCTACGTCCCGGAGTCCCACCGTCTCCAGCAGCTGGTCAATGCGGCCGTCCGCCTCCCGCCTCGGGATGCACTGGAGGGCGGCGGCATAGCGGAGGAACTGACGGGGCGTGTAGTTGGGATAGTACCCAAACTGCTGGGGAAGATACCCCAGCAGACCCCGGTACTCCGCCCCCAGGGCCTGGATGTCCTCCCCCTCCCACAGGATCTGTCCCCTGGTGGGAAACAGCAACGTAGTGAGCATCTTGATGAGGGTGGTCTTGCCCGCCCCATTGGGGGCCAGCAGGCCATAGACGCCGGGGGTAAAGGTCAGGGAGATATCCTCCAGAGCGGTGAATTGTCCGTACTTCTTTGTCACATGCTCAACGGAGAGCATAGGAGACGCCTCCTTCCATCGGGCGCCGGCAGAAGCGGCGCAGTTCCAAAAGGTACATTGTGATCCCGGCGGCGGCCAGTAGACAGAATACCACGGTGGGAACGGCCGTCAGCCACTCCGCAGCCCGGGGCCAGATCAGCGGCACCAGGCCCAGCAGGACCCAGCAGACCGGCGCTGCCAGCCATCCGGCAGGCCCCCGCAGCCGCTGGCACAGCAGGGAGAGGGCACCGTACAGAAACAGGCTGGCCAGAGACAGGGCCAGCATCCAGCCAAAAGAACGCTCTTGTCCGGTGAGCAGCCACAGTGTCCAATTGGCCGGGACACACAGCAGGACGGACACCCCGCCGAAACCCAGCATCCGCAGTGCCGCCACCATCCGGGCAGAGATCTGGAAGGTCCAAGTCCACTCCCAGAGGCCGGTCTGCAAATCCTTCCAGCCGGTCAGCAGGGAGAGGGCGGCATACAGCAGGGGGGAGAACAGGAACAATGCCGGTGCCAAAGAACCGGTGGAGCCGGCCAAAACGAGAGCCGGCAGCAGGCACAGGGCCCAGATCAGCAGGGACAGGGCCAGGCAGTCCCAGGTGCCGAAGAACAGCACCGGGACGCCCACGGCCCGCAGGGTCTCCAGCAGCTCCCTCCCCAGGCTCGGCCGGGGGGACAGGCTCACGTCCAGGATCCGGGCAATGGCCCGCTGCTTTTCCGCCTCTGTCGGCATCGGAATTTTTTGATTACACATCTGCATCAAACTCCTTTCGCAGCCGCCCCATCAGGCGGTAGTAGCGGGATTTCACCGCCGCCTCCGGCTCCTCCAGGGCGGCGGCGATCTCCGGGAAGGTCTTTTCCCCGTAGATTCGCAGACGGAACACCGACTGCTCCTCGGGGTCCAGGCCGGAGACATAGGCCTCGATGGCCTCCAGCAGGGCCTGGTCATGGACGCGGGCCGCAAAGTCCTCCGCCGCCGGCAGCTCCATTTCCTCGATGGGGAGGGAGACCGGCCGGGCCTTCCGGCGGGCGTCGATGACCTTGTTGGCGGCGATGCGGTAGAGCCAGGTGCGGAAGGACGCCCGTTCCGCCCGGTAGCCGGGCAATGCCCGCAGGACGGCGACGAAGATGGACTGGGTCAGGTCCATGGCGTCCTCCTTGCTGCCGGTCTGGCGGCAGACGAAGCGGTAGATCTCGTCATAGTAGGATCGGATCAGATGCTCCGCCGCATCCCGGGAATTCCGCCGCTGGATGGCTCTGATCCACTTTTGTTCCTGCTCCATCGCCTCACCGCCTTTCATCAGGTATATTCGTTCGTACCGGAGATTCCGTTTCAATCCATCCATAAAAAAGAAAGCCGCTGTGAAAGATGGCCGTGGGCCTGCCGCTTTTTCCCGGAGCCTTTTCAGAGGCGCACAGCTTGCTTTTGTGGCAAGTATAGCACAGATCCGGGACGATCTCACAGATGTCGGATACAGAAGCGGTGCGCCAAACGGGGCAGGGTGGGAGACGGCGGCAGTGCGCGCGGTGACCGGATACGGACACAGACCCGTATTCCGGTCTTGCTCTGGCCGGCACATTCGGATATAATACAGAGAAAAGCGGCGGAAGGCGCCTGACAGAACGGCACCAGGCGTCTTTTGCCGCAGTCTGCAGCCGGATCTGGGCCGGTGCGCCGGACACCGGCGCGGCAGCGATCCGTCAGCACGAGGAGGACAGATGATGATCCGAGAGATCTGCAGAGATGAGACGTTCCTGGCCAGGCGGGCGGAGACCGCCGGACCGGAGGATCTGCAAACGGCGGCGGACCTGCTGGAGACGCTGGAACACCACAGGGACGGCTGCGTGGGGATGGCCGCCAACATGATCGGTGTGAACAGGCGCATCATCGCCTTTGAGGATGCGGGCGCCTATACGGTCATGTTCAACCCGGAGATCATCCGGAAGTCCGGGCCCTATCAGGTGGAGGAGGGATGCCTGTCCCTCGACGGCGTCCGTCCGGCTAAACGGTGGAGGTCCATCAAGGTCCGCTGGCAGAACGAAAAATTTCAGGAGCGGCAGAAGACCTTTACCGGCTGGACCGCACAGATCATCCAGCATGAGATCGACCACTGCGAGGGAATCCTGATCTGAGGGAGGGAGAACCGTGAGACTGGCCATTCTCTCCGACACCCACGGCCTGCTGCGGCCGGAGGTGACGGAGCTTCTGAAAAGCGCAGACGCCATCCTCCACGGCGGCGACATCAACCGGCAGAGCATCGTGGACCAGCTGCGGCAGTATGCGCCGCTGTATGTGGTCCGGGGCAACAACGACAAGGAGTGGGCGGAGGCCATTCCCCACGATCTCACCGTCACCCTGGGCGGCGTGACCTTCTGCGTGGTCCACAACCGGAAGGAGGTCCCGGCGGACCTCTCCGGAGTTGACGCGGTGGTGTTCGGGCACTCCCACAAATATGCGGAAGAGGAGCGGGACGGCCGCCTCTGGCTGAACCCCGGCTCCTGCGGCCCGCGCCGGTTCCGCCAGGAGATCACTCTGATGATGGCCGAAGCGGAGGACGGAACGCTCCGGGTGGAGAAGATCACGATCCCCCATGAGGTGAAGTGATGGAGCTGGGACTGACCTTTCCCCTCCAGCGGTTCCTGAGGCGCAAGCCGCCGGACTACGGCACAGAGACGGACCGGCGCTTTTGCTGGGACCTCCATGTCATCAGCCTGCGGGGCCGCCGGAGCCTGCTGGCGGTCCACAGCCACAGCCGGTACACGTTTGTCCGCTATGATGTGGCGCCCTTCCAGTGGGCGGACCTTCCCGGGCTGTTCCGGAGGGGGCTGACAGAGAGCCTCACCGCCGCGGGATTCGGCGCGGAGCAGATCAGCAGCTATCTGCAGCTGGCGGGGCCGGCATGCCTCACCCGCACCCATGGGCGCCGGGAGGTGGCCTTTCTCAACCGGGCCTGGGAGGATGTGCTGGCATTGGATCTGTGCCTGGACACGGAACGGCCGGACCAGCCCCTGCTGGACCGCGCGGTCAACACCCGCCCCAGCCGCTGCGCGGGATCTGACGGCCTGGGAAGGGGGCTGGAGCGGATCGCCGCGTCGCTCCCGTAAAGCGGGAGTGCAGAAAGCTGCCCGGAGGATCTGAAGGTCCAGATCCTCCGGGCATCTGTTTTGGTTCAGGTCTCACTCCCGGCGGGGTCCTGAAACAGCGGGGCATCCCCCCTCCGGCAGGCACGGACCCGGGACACGGGTGCCCGCTCCTTCATGTACCGGCCGGGGACCGCGCTGCGGGGGCGCCTCCTGCCAGGTATTCCTCCGCCATGTGGACCGCCATGGCGCCGTCGGCCACAGCCGTCACCACCTGGCGCAGGGGCTTCGTCCGCACATCGCCCGCGGCGTAGACGCCGGGGAGACTGGTCTCAGTGGTCTCGCCGGCCGCCACATAGCCGCCGGCATCCAGCTCCAGCTGGCCGCGCACCAGCTCCGTGGCCGGCTTTCTGCCCACGCTGATGAAGAGCCCGTCGCAGGGGAGGACAGATTCCGCGCCGGTGTGCACGTCCTTCAGCCGGACGCCGGTCAGCTTCCCCTCATGCAGCAGCTCGGTGACGGTGCTGTTCCAGCGGAACTCCACGTTCTCCGCCTGCATCAACGGCGCGTGATAGACCTTTGTGGCCCGCAGCTGGTCCCTGCGGTGCACCAGGATTACCTTTTCGGCAATGCGGCTCAGAAGCAGCGCGTCGGCAGCGGCGGAATTGCCCCCGCCCACCACGACGACGGTCCTGCCCTTGTAGCGCATCCCGTCACAGGCGGCGCAGTAGGCCACGCCACGGCCCACCAGGGCCTTCTCGCCGGCAAGGCCCAGCTCCCTGGGGCCGGCCCCCGTGGCAAGGACCACGGTCCTGGCGGCAAACGGCCCCTCGCTGGTCTCCAGCACCTTGGGCTCCGCGGTGAGGTCCATGCGCTCCACCTGTGCGTATTCTGTCCGCGCGCCGAACCGCTCGGCCTGCCGCTGCATCTTCTCCGCCAGAGTGAAGCCGTCGATCCCGTCCTCATAACCGGGATAGTTGTCGATCGCCTCCGTCAGGGCCATCTGGCCGCCGGCCGACAGCTTCTCCAGCACCAGGGTATCCAGTCCGGCCCTGGCCGCATAGAGCGCCGCCGTGTAGCCGGCCGGCCCGCCGCCCACCACGATCACATCGAAGACATGTGTGCTGCTCATGGGTCTTGCCTCCTCACTTTGCCAGGGCCTCCCGGATGAATTGCTCGATGGCCGCTTTGGATCCGGGGTTGACGATGGAGTCCACGGCCTTCCCGTCCCGGTACAGGACCAGGGTGGGGATCACCTCGATCTGCTCCGCCTCGGCCAGCGCGGCCTCCTCGTCGATATTGATCTTTGCAACTGTGAGCTGGTCGCCGTATTCGTCCGCGATCTTCTCATACGCGGGCCCGATCCGGCGGCAGTAGCCGCACCAGGGGGCCCAGAAATCCACCAGGACAGGTCTGCCGCTGTCCGTCATCTGCTGAAATTGTTCTCTGTTCATATGGATAGCCGCCATGCTGGTCAGCTCCTTTCTTGTGTTTGACCTTAGTATAACCCAAAGTCTGCTTTTTTTCTGTGATGACATCACAGAAGATCCGGGGCCGTCCGCCGACAGGGCGGTTGACAGCAAAAGCCCCGTCCACTATACTGAGAAGACGATGAGGAGGGACCTAGGATGACCTTTCAGGACTGTTTTCCCATCTGGGACCGGCTGGATGCGGACCAGCAGGCGCGCATCCTCGGCAATCTGGCGTTTCGGAGCGTCGGGAAGGGAACGATCCTTCACAACGGAAACGCGGACTGCACGGGGCTCCTTCTGGTGAAGTCGGGACAGCTCCGGGCCTATATCCTCTCTGACGAGGGGCGGGAGATCACCATCTACCGCCTGTTCGACAGGGATCTGTGCCTGCTCTCCGCGTCCTGCATCATGCGCTCCATCCAGTTTGAGGTCACCATCGAGGCGGAGAAGGACACGGAGATCTGGGTCATCTCCCCGGAGGTCTACCAGAGCCTTATGGAGGTGTCCGCGCCGGTGGCCAATTACACCAACGAGCTGATGGCCAGCCGGTTTTCAGAGGTCATGTGGCTGATGGAACAGGTCATGTGGAAGAGCATGGACAAGCGGCTGGCGGCCTTCCTGCTGGAGGAGGCCGCCATCGAGGGGACCACTGCCCTGAAGATCACCCATGAGACCATCGCCAACCATCTGGGCTCCCACCGGGAGGTGGTCACCCGCATGCTGCGCTACTTCCAGAGCGAGGGCATGGTGCGGCTCTCCCGGGGCATGGTGCAGCTCCTGGACGAGGAGAAGCTGCGGAGACTGCAGGACGACAGGGCGTGAGGGCGGCGCCGTCAGGCGCGGCCGTTTTTTGCCCGGCAGATCAGCTGTGTCATGGTGCCCATGGGGCAGTAGACGCACCAGCTGCGGGGTTTGAACAGCACCATCGTGATCAGGCCGAGGACGGTGGAGGTCAGCATGACGCTGTAGAAGCCGAAGGCGAACTGCGCCACGCCGGGGTGGAACAGGGTGCCGTGATAGGCCCAGTTCCAGGGCAGCCGGAACGTCCACAGCAGGGTGACCGCCTGCCCCAGATCCTGCGCCCCGGCGAACACCAGATAGGTGTTCCACAGCATCAGGAAGAACATGGCGAAGAAAAAGACGAGGAAGCCGTATCGGAAGGCTCTACTCTTCATCCAGCCGGGGATATCCCGCCTGCGGGACAGCCCGAAACGCCCGCCCAGCAGGCTGAACAGCTGGCCCCGTCCGCAGTAGCGGTTGCAGTAGCCCTTCGTCCCGCTGGCCACGGCGATGAAGAGCGGGATGAAAAAGCACAGCAGGCCCAGCCAGGCAAACAGGATGTTGAAGAACCCCAGCAGGAGGTACAGGAGCGAGACGATCCACAGATCATCATACCAGTGCTTCCTCATGCCTCCACCTCCCGGATCACGATGACGCTGGCCGGGCACTCTCTGGCGCACTTCCCGCAGCCCACGCATTCCTCCTGCCGGACCTGGGCCGTGATGCCCCGGACGACCTCGATGGCCTGCAGCGGACAGACCTTCACACAGCAGCCGCAGGCCACGCAGGCCGATGGATCCACCACGGCTCTGCGCCGCTTTTTCACGGAATTCATACAATGCCTCCCCCAAAATCAAGTGGGTCCATTATACCGCAGATCGATGCGCCGGACCGTGATGAGATCACGGAGACGGCAGATGCCGCGCACGGAAGGGCGACAGGGAGGGGATGGACGATGCATCGCCGTTTGCCTCTGTCCGCGTCTGTGGCCTGGCCCATCTATACAGCAGAACGCCCCCGGCTGCCTGGATATCCAGGCAGCCGGGGGCGTATTTTTTTGCCGGACGGCTCCGGGCGGTGTGCAGAGACATCAGGACGTCTGACTGCACAGGGCCTGGGCGACCTGGGCGATGGGCAGATTGATTTTGACGGCCTCCGCCCTGGGCAGGAGGAATCCCTTCGACGTCCCTCTCAGGGCCTCCGCCTTGCGGCAGCCGGCAGGTGGATCGTTTTCCAGAACGATGCGCCGGTAGTAGTCCATCAGGCGGTCCTTGGGGAGGATCAGATAGTCGCCGATCACCCCGTAGAAGTAGTAGCGGGTGTTGTCCTTTTTCAAAAGGCCGCTCTCCACCCAGCTCCCCTGGGCGGTGAGGCGCTCCATGTACTCAAAGTAGTAATTCCCGGTTTCCTGGGACTTCTTGTCGTGTTTGATCTCGATGCCGGCCCTCGTCTCGCCGACCTCATATTGCTGCTGCCTGCCGTAGAACAGCCCGATATCGATGCCGTACTGCCGGAAAACCCACTCGGCATATACCTCGAAGCGATGAGAGTCCTCCAGATTGGAGATGTAGTAGTTGCTCTTGCTGCGGTCGTCCCAGATCACGGGCTTCTCGACCTCCCAGGGCTGCGCCTCGTATGTGCGGCAGAGCGCGGCGACCGGACCGGGATCCTGCCGCAGCAGCGCGTCCAGTCTGTTCTGGAGGACGCTGCGCTCCTCCTGGTTGAAGGAGCGGATCAGGCCCTCCGTGAGCCGCCACGACCGGTATTCCGGCAGCTTCCCGGTGCCTGAACGGATGGCGCTGTATAGATACAGCTGCATGAGCTCCTGAAACGACAGCCGTTTTTCCGGATCGATCCTTTTGATTTCCATCAAGCCCAATGACCTCCTTTCCAAGTCTCCGCCCCGCACAGGGCATTTGCGGCTTGGGCGCTTCTGCAGACATTGTAGCATATGGCCACGCCGCTGTCGAGCACTGCCGGAAGACCTGCGGAGCGGTCAACGGGAAGGGCCTTTGCCCTGCACCAGCTCCTGATAGTCGCGCCCCCACTGTTCCATGGCGGAAATGATCGGACGCATGGACTCACCCAGCTCGCTCAGGGAGTACTCCACCCGGGGCGGGACCTCCGGGTAGACCGTCCGGGTGACGATCCCGTCCTCCTCCAGGGACCGCAGTCTGTCGGAGAGGACCTTCTGACTGATCCCATCCAGACTTTTCTTCATCTCATTGAACCGCCAGGGCCGGGCCAGCAGATTGCGGAGGATCAGCAGCTTCCACTTGCTGCCGACCAGTGCCACTGTGGTCGCCACCGGACAGGCGGGCATTTCCTCTTTTGTCAGCATGGGGAGACCTCCTTTTCAGATGGATCCGCCGATTTTCAATCTATTATAGTATCCGGGCCCCGGCCGGTCAAGAAGTTACAAAAAAGTGACTGAGTCATAAAAAAGTGCGTACTTGTGGCGAGCTTTTCCGACCGATATACTGTGGGCAAGGATCAGGCAGATGCCTGACCGCAAAACAAGATCCAAGGAGGAACTGATCATGGCACTGAAAAATCTGTTTGGCTGGAGCCGCAAGACTGAGGCCAAGGCGTCTTCCGCCTGTGGGAGCGCCTGCGGCGCCGGGGACAAGCCCGCCGAGCCGTCCTCGGCCTGCGGAGCCGCTGACCCCAAGCCCACCGCCTGCGGAAGCGCCTGCGGCGCCGGCGACAAGCAGTAAGCGCCCGCGCCCCCGCGGGGCAGCCTGCGGGGGCGCACTTCCCAAGGGACGGAGTCTGCTCCGTGTTTTGGGAAATGCGCCCCCTTCTCAAAGAACAAACGATCAGGAGGTAACTTGCTATGGAATACTTCGCCTTTCAGTGGCACATCACCGATGAATGCGACCAGCGGTGCAAGCACTGCTACATTTTTGCCGAGGACGCCTGCAAGCAGCCAGACGCCATGACCTGGCCCCAGATGCAGGACACCTTCTACAACTGCCTGGACTTTTGCAAAATCCACCGCCGCCTGCCCTACTTCTACATCACCGGCGGCGACCCCATCCTGCACCCCAGCTTTTGGGACCTGCTGGGACTGATGAAGGAGCACCACATCCCCTTCACCATCCTGGGCAATCCGTTCCACCTGAATGACGAGGTGTGCCGGCGGATGAAGGAGTACGGCTGTGAGAAGTACCAGCTGTCCCTGGACGGCCTGCGCCAGACTCACGACTGGTTCCGCAAGCCCGGCAGCTTCGACTGCACCCTGGAGAAGATCGCCTGTATCAAGCGGGCGGGCATCCGGGCGGTGGTCATGACCACGGTCTCCGGCGCCAACATCGACGAGATCCCGGCGCTCATCGACACCGTGGTGGCCCACAAGGCGGATGTGTTTGCCTTCTCCCGCTACTGCCCCACCAGCGAGGAGAAGGACGTGGGTATCGAGCCCCTGCGCTACCGCCAGCTGCTGGCCGACTGCGACAGAAAGTTCAAGGCGTATGAGGCCGCCGGCTGTGAGACCTGGTTCAACAAGAAGGACCACCTGTGGACCCTGTACGAGTATGAGACGGGCGAGTTCCGCATCCCGGAGAACGCGCAGGAGGGGATGATCTACGGCGGCTGCAACTGCGGCAACTGCCATTTGACCATCCTGCCCACCGGCGACGTGTACGCCTGCCGCCGGGTGCAGAACAGCAAGGTCGGCAATGTGTTCAACGCCCGGCTGGCAGACCTGTGGGTGTGTCAGATGGAGCAGTACCGGGACTACGCCAGGTTTGAAAAGTGCGCCAAGTGCGAGCTGCTGGCATGGTGCCGGGGCTGCCCGGCGGTAGCCAGCGGGCGGGACGGCAGCTTCTATGCCGCTGATCCCCAGTGCTGGAAGGAGATCGGATGAACCGGGAGCAGACACGCTGTTTCACCGTGCAGAAAGTCCTGCTGGTGGTGATGGGCGTCCTTCTGGTGTTTGTGTCAGCCTGGTCGTATATCACGGAACAGGAGCATCGGGACATGACAAATCTGGAGTTTTTTCAGTCACTGGACTATGAGGACGGCTTGGATGTGGTGATCAGGACGCTGGATCGCTTTCCGCTGCAGTACGCGGCCACCCTGGGACAGGACGGGGACCCGCAGATCCGTCCCATCGAGTTCAAGTTTGAAACGGACGGCGCGCTGTTCTTCGACACCGTGGAATTCTATACATCCTACAAGGAGCTGCAGGATTACCCCTATATCCAGATCTGCGTCTGCGACCCGGAGACCAGGACCTATCTCCGCCTGGGCGGGCGGGTGAACTTCACAAAGGACGAGGACATCGTCAGCCGCTGCTTTGCGGAGAGTACCATCCTAACGGAGCAGTTCGGAGAGGCCCGCGACATGGTGGTAGCCTATTACCTGACGGAGGTTCGGGCGGAATTCCGCTCTTTTTCCAGGGGGCTGCCGCAAATGCGATATACGCTGCCAAATCCATATGACACACAGGAGGTGCAATAAAGATGGAAAACCGGAAACATGCAGTTATGGAGACGATCCTGCACCGTCGGTCCATCCGCCGGTTCGCACCGGAACAGGTGCGGGAGGAGGAGCTGCAGCAGATCCTGCAGGCAGGGCTGTACGCTCCCAGTACCGGCGGCCGGCAGGATCCGATCTTTGTTGTCAGTCAGGACCGGACGGCCAATGTGCGGCTGGGACGGATCAAGCGGGCCAACTCCCATCCCCGGATGGCCACAGCATCCAGCTATGTCTCCAGGGAGCAGCCCAGCATCGCCGATGATCCCGAGATCACAGACGCCTTTTACGGGGCACCCACAGTGATCACGCTGTTCGGGCCGAAGAACTTCCTCTTCGCGGCCGAGGACTGCGCTGTTGCCGCCGAGAACATGATGCTGGCGGCAGACGCTCTCGGCGTGGGCTCCTGCTATATTGGCCAGGGGTGGCCTGCCTTTGACGATCCCTTCGGGCAGGAGACGCTGGGGAGGTGGGGGATCCCCGCGGACTACTATGCCGTGATGCAGCTGCTCCTGGGCTATCCCAAAGCAGGCGATGCCCATCCCACCCCCAAGCCCCGGAAAGAGGGGCGGATCCTGCGAGTTTGAAAGGAGGTGAGCGGCATGCTGCTGCAAGATCTGAAAAATCCGGCGCATCAGCCGCAGCTCCGGGCGGAGGCACGGCTGTCCCAGGCGCTTCGGGAAGCAGATGCCGTTGTGATCGGCGCCGGGGCCGGTCTGTCCGCCTCTGCCGGATTCACCTATGCGGGGGCCCGTTTTTCCCGATATTTCGGGGACTTTGAAGCCGCCTACGGCTTTCACGACATGTACACCGGCGGCTTTTATCCCTACCGCACACCGGAGGAGCGATGGGCCTACTGGAGCCGATATATCTGGGTGAACCGTTACCTGGACCCGCCGGAGCCGGTCTACCGGGACTTGCTGGAGCTGGTGCAGGACAAGGAGTATTTTGTCCTCACCACCAATGTGGACCACTGCTTCCAGAAGGCCGGGTTCGAAAAAGAGCGCCTTTTTTACACCCAGGGGGACTACGGCCTGTTCCAGTGCGCGGAACCCTGCTGCTGTGAGACCTGGGACAACCGGGAGAGCGTCCGCCGGATGCTGGAGGAACAGCGCGGATTGCGCATCCCCACAGAACAGATCCCCCGGTGTCCCAGATGCGGCAGACCTGCGGCCATGAACCTGCGCTCTGACGGCAGATTCGTGCAGGATGCGGGCTGGGACCGGGCGGCAGCGCGGTATGAGGCGTTCCTCCGGCGTCACGCAGAAGGGAAAACGCTGTATTGGGAGCTGGGTGTGGGGTACAACACCCCCTCTATCATCAAATATCCATTCTGGCATCTGACGCTGCAGAACCGGCAGGCAGTCTATGCCTGCGTCAACACCGGACAGGCCTTCGCACCGCAGGCACTTGGGCGCCGCGCCATCTGCATCGACGGAGATATCGGCGCAGTGCTGCGGGACTTGCGGGCGCATGACAGACCACAGAAGGCCGCCCCCAAAGCACGACCTGAGAAGGGGCCGTTCCATGGAATTGAAGCTGCGGACGGAAACGCCTGAATCGTCCGATTCTTCCGGCCTTTTCAAGCGGAGAACGGGGCCGTTCGTGGGGAAAATCACAGGGCAGAAAATGAAACTCCCGGAAAAATACAAAAAACCCGCCGATTTCAAAGAAATCAGCGGGTTTCCTGGTACGCCCTGAGGGATTCGAACCCCCGGCCTTCTGGTCCGTAGCCAGACGCTCTATCCAGCTGAGCTAAGGGCGCATGTCCTGTCGGACAGCTTTTTTATAATAGCACGTCTGCTTTTAAAATGCAAGACCTTTTTTTGGATTTTTTTCTTATTTTTCAAACCCTTGTCAATGGAGGATTTCTGTGTTAGAGTGGGATCATCACCGATCAGAAGGAAAGAGAGAACCGGGCCATGGAAAATTATACCTTTAAAACCGTTGCGTTCGGCGGATTTGACAAGCAGGACGTGATCCACTATATCGAGCAGACTTCCAAGGAGGCGGCGGAGCGCCAGGATCAGCTGCAGCAGGAAAACGAGAGCCTGCAGACGGAGGCGGAGCGCCTTCGGTCCCAGCTCCGGGAGCTGCAGACCCGGCTGGACACGGAGACTGCCCTGCGGGAGGAAGCCCAGGCGCAGTTCGACCAGGCCCGCACCAAGCTGGAACAGGAGCAGGCTGCCCGGCAGGCGCTGGAATCTGCCCGGACAGAGGCCGAGCAACTGGCTGCGGAACTGGAACGGCTCCGCCCGGAGGCAGAGGCCTACGCGCAGTTCCGGGACCGGGTGGGCGATATCGAATGTGATGCCCATAAGCGCGCCGCTGAGCTGGAGGCGTCCACCCTTGCGAAACTGCGCCGGACCGTGGACTTGTTCCGAGCGCAGTATACCGCCCTGATGTCCGCCTTTGAGACCACTGCCGCGCAGGTGACAGTGGAGCTGCGGAAGGTGGAGGTGAACCTGTCTCAGCTGCCGCGGGCGATGGATCAGGCCGGGACCGAACTGAACGAACTGGCGGCACTGCTGGAACAGCGGGCGGATCCGGAAAAAAAGAAGAAATGACAGAGGAGCCGGGCAGGGACCCGGCTCTCTCTGCATCCGCGCTGTATAGAATCCGCCGCTGCATGAGAACCTATCGCTGAAACCGGTGAAGAAGGGCCAGTTTTTTCGTGGATGCGCAATGCCAAAAACAGCGTTAAATTATAAACTATTTCTCTGATTTTCACGAAATGGATACGTTTGCGTGATTTTATATGTTGCATATATAGATTTTTTCGAAAAAAGTTTGTGCAAAAGAAAGAAACCGGAAAATCTGTGCAAAATTTCCTTGCATTGGCGGAACGGAGAACCTATACTAAAATTATCTTGAGAGACACCCACGCATTTCCGCCGGCCGGCCGAGAGGCGGGCCCCCATTCCGAAAAACCTATTGACACGGCCCCAGAGAGGACTGAAAAGCAGAGGGGTTATTGCAGACGGAGAGAAGGTGAAGTGAAATGCCATTGGAAGTGATCGAGAACATCACACAGGTAGAGGCTGAAAACCGGGAGCGCAAGACAGCCGCAGAAGCAAAGGCGAAACAGATCATCGCCGACGCCCAGCGGGACGGTCTTGCGCTCTTACAGCAGACGCGGGCTGCGGCGGCGGACCGGGGCCGGGAGCTGCTCCGGCAGGCGGAGACCAGAGCAGAGGCCAAAGGGGACGAGATCAGCCGGGCCGCCCAGGCGGAGGGAGAGACCCTGCGCCGGGAGGCGGAGAGCCGGCTGGACGCGGCCGCCGATCTCATCGTCGGAAGGGTTGTGAAAGACTGACATGGCCATTGTGAAAATGAAAAGGCTCCGGGTGATCGCCATGGCTTCCTGCCGGGAAGAGCTGCTGCGGCAGCTTCAGAGGCTTGGGTGCGTGGAGATCCGGGAGCCGGAGAGCGCCGGAGCGGACTGGTCCGGTCTGCTGGAACGGGAGAGATCCCGTCTGGCGGAGACCCGGGCGGCTCTGGCGGATGTGAACGCCGCCCTGTCGGCTGTGAAGAAATACGCCGACGTGCGGGAGGGGATGTTCCCTCAGCGGCAGGCGGTGACACAGACGGAGTTCCTCAGCGGCATGGCAGCAGACCGGGCCAGGGCCGCCAGCGCCCGGGTATCGGAGCTGGTGCAGACGGCGTCCCAGTTGCAGGCGGAGGAGGGGCGGCTGCTGGCAAAGCAGGCCTCCCTGGTGCCCTGGAAAGGGCTGGACATGCCCCTGGAGCTGACAGGCACCGTTCACACGGCGTTTTTGCCCGGCGTCTGTCCTGCGGCGGCGGATCTCGGTGCCCTGCGGCAGGCACTGGGAGAGACTGCCTGTGAGCTGCTGGAGATCTCCGCAGACAAGCAGCAGCGGTACTGCCTGCTCGTCTGCCATCGGGCAGAGGAGGCGCAGGCCCTGGACATTCTGCGGACCAGGGGATTCAGCGCGGTGTCCTTCCAGGGGCTCACCGGCACGCCGGCAGAAAATCTCCGCCGGCTGGAGGGCGAGCTGCAGGAGAACCGCGGGCGTCAGGCGGAAACTGCGGATGCCCTGCGGAAGAGCGGCGCAGACTGGGATACACTGCGGCTTTACGCGGACCGGCTGCGGTCCGACACTGCCCTGGAGGAGGGGAACGAAAACCTCCTCACGGACGGGACCATCCTCTTCTTTGAGGGGTGGGCTCCCGCAGACCGGCTGCAGGGCGTCGGGGCGCTGCTGGACCATCTGGGCTGTGCCTGGGAGGCGGAGGATCCAAAGGCGGACGAGTATCCGGACGTACCGGTTCGGCTGCGGAACAACTGGTTCTCCCGCCCGCTGAATATGGTGACGGACATGTATGCCCTGCCGGTGTACGGCAGTCTGGACCCCAACCCCCTGATGGCGCCGTTCTTCATCCTGTTTTACGGCATCATGATGGCGGACATGGGTTACGGTCTCCTGATGCTGGCCATGGGGCTGTTCCTGTGGAAGAAAAAGGTCCGTGGGACCATGGATTACATGGGCGGCCTGCTGGTGCTCTGCGGCATCAGCACCTTTGTGGTGGGGGCGCTCACCGGCGGATTCTTCGGGGACTTTCTCAGCCAGCTGGCCAAACTCATCGACCCGAAGAGCACCTTTGCCCTGCCGTACCTGTTCACCCCACTGACGGACACCATGGCCATCCTGATCGGCTCGCTGGTGCTGGGCTTTGTCCAGATCCTCACGGGCATGGTCATCAGCTTCGTGAAGAAGGCCCGGGACGGCCACATCATGGACGGCATATGGGACGAGGGCACCTGGTGGGTGATTTTCCTGGGCGGCGGACTGGCGGTGCTGGGCATTGGAAATGTGGCCGGGTACCCGGCGGTGCTGATTTTGGGAATCCTGATGCTGATCATCGGCTCCAGCCGAAACGCCAAGGGCTTTGGAAAGGTCACGTCGGTGTTTGGCGCGGTGTACAACGGCGTCACCGGCTATTTCAGCGACATCATGTCCTACTCCCGGCTGATGGCCCTGATGCTGTCCGGCAGCATCATCGCCAGCGTGTTCAATCAGCTGGGCGCGGTGACGGGCAACGTGATCGCCTTCGTCATCATCTCCGCGCTGGGCAATGCTCTGAATTTTGCGCTGAATCTGCTGGGCTGCTACGTCCATGACCTGCGGCTCCAGTGTCTGGAATTCTTCAACCGGTTCTACGAGAGCGGCGGAAAGCCGTTCCGCCCCCTGGCATATCAAACCAACTATGTGGAGATTAAGGAGGAACATTGACATGTCTGCTTTTCTGGAACAATTCGGAGGCATCGGACTTGCGTTTCTGGGCGCTGCGCTGGCTGTGGGACTCTGCTGTGTGGGCTCCGCCCGCGGCACCGGTATGACCGGTGAGGCCGCCGCCGGCCTGCTGTCCACCGCACCGGAGCATTTCTCCAAGTGCCTGATCCTGCAGGTCATCCCGGGCACCCAGGGCCTGTACGGCCTGGTCATCTGGTTCTTTGCCCTGAACGTCATGGGCGCCTTCTCCGGCGGCATCCAGCCTCTGACCGTCACCCAGGGCCTGACCATTGCCGTGTCCTGCCTGCCCATGGCCATCGGAGGCTACCGGTCCGCCATCTATCAGGGACGTGTGGCGGCGGCATCTATCACCATCGCGGCCAAGCAGCCCAACGACTGGTCCAAGGGCATCATCCTCTGCGTCATCGTGGAGTTCTACGCCATCTTGTCCCTGCTGGCCTCTATCCTGCTGCTGATGAACGCTCTGTGACGGGCCATTCCACGGCACCAAGACGGAAAGGCGGTGACACGCGATGAACGGAATCGAAAAGATCACGGCGCGGATCGATGCGGACACCCAGGCGGAGATCGACCGCATCCTGGGGGACGCCCATGCGCAGGCGGAGGCCATTGCGGCCAAGTACCGCGCCCAGGCGGCG
>ULTL01045333.1_pt1 | contig 19449 bp, 18 predicted proteins | sample 1957531 | NCBI WGS metagenome assembly ULTL01 (sample SAMEA4835732, study PRJEB28245) | human gut metagenome | biome: gut microbiome; material: fecal sample | place: Denmark | collected 2008 | reverse complement strand
AAATAAAATTTGCTTTTGCACTCGGCTTATTCGTATCTTTGCCGTGGAAAATTTTCGTATGGGCGGCCAGCTGTTCGGCGTAGTTCGAAAAATTCGGCATTACGTTCGATGTGCGCTGTCTTTGTATTGTAAATAACGACGATTTTATGCTTTCAAAACCCGAACGGGAGCAGATAATTGCTCTGATAAAACGAGAGGTCGTTCCGGCGATCGGCTGCACGGAACCCATTGCCGTTGCGTTGTGCGTGGCCAAGGCCCGCGAGATACTGGGGACGGAACCGGAAAAGGTTTCGGCCCGGTTGAGTGCCAACATACTGAAAAATGCGATGGGAGTGGGAATTCCCGGAACGGGCATGATCGGATTGCCGATCGCGATCGCTTTGGGCGCTTTGGTCGGACGGTCGGAGTATCAGCTCGAAGTGCTGAAGGATTCGGATGCGAAGGCCGTCGAACGGGGTAAGCGCTTTATCGAGCAGGGGCGGATCGACATCTCCCTGAAAGAGGGCATTACCGAGAAACTCTATATCGAGATCGAAGTTTCGGGCGGCGGACACTCCGCTGTGGCGATCATCGCCGGCGGGCATACGAATTTCGTCTTCATTTCACGGGACGGCGAAACGCTTCAGGAGAGTCGTCGTACCTCCGGCAGCGAACAGGAGGCGCAGGGCGTCGAACTCAACCTGCGCAAAGTGTTTGACTTCGCCATGACCACACCGCTGGATGAAATCCGCTTCATTCTGGAAGCCAAGCGATTGAATAAGGCTGCGGCAGAGGATTCGTTCAAGAACAACTACGGGCATTGCGTGGGAAATACTTTGCGCCATGCTCCCGAATTGCGGATTATCGGGGATTGTGCCCTCTCCCGCATTCTCTCCTATACTTGCGCGGCCTGCGACGCCCGCATGGCGGGAGCCATGGTTCCGGTGATGAGTAATTCGGGCAGCGGCAACCAGGGCATCGCGACTACGTTGCCTGTGGTCGTTTATGCCGAGGAGATCAAGGCGGACGAGGAACATCTGGTGCGTGCGCTCGTTTTGAGCCATCTGACCGCTATCTATATCAAGCAGAGCCTGGGACGTCTTTCGGCCTTGTGCGGTTGTGTCGTGGCGGCGACCGGTTCGAGTTGCGGCATCACCTACCTGATGGGCGGCGGGTACGAGGCCGTTTCCTTTGCCGTGAAGAATATGATCGCCAACCTGACGGGTATGATGTGCGACGGTGCGAAGCCGAGCTGTTCGCTCAAGTTGATGACGGGAGTTTCGACGGCTGTGCTTTCGGCGATGCTGGCTATGGAGAACCATTCGGTTTCGTCGGTCGAGGGCATTATCGACGACGATGTCGATAAGTCGATCCGCAACCTGACGCTGATCGGACGGGACGGCATGAACGAAACGGATCATCTGATCCTGAAGATCATGACTTCGAAATAGCCCCCTCGAAAAATAACAAGCGTGCCTGCCTTGCGGCCGGTGCGCTTTTTTTGTACAGAAAGTAAAGACGGTGCGGAGCGTTTATCCGTTCGATCGGAATATGTGCGGAACAGGGCGAATCCCGAAACCGGTATTGTCGGGAAAGGGGTGCGGAACGACCGGTCTGAACGAAGAACCTATTCCGGCTTTCCGAAAACGGTATGCAGGACGATGTTCGTCGCCCCTTGGTGGGCCGTCGTGTAGTCTTTGGCGATGCGGCTGCATTGTTGAAGCAGATGCTCGTCGTCGCGCAAGGGGGTGAACCAGGTTTTCAATTCTTCGTATGAGTGGATGGGCGTTGCCGCTCCGAGCGTTACCAGGTCGCGGGCTTCCTTGAATTTTTCGTAGTTGGGGCCGAAAGCGATCGGCAGACCGAACGTGGCGGCTTCGAGCGTGTTGTGGATGCCTACGCCGAATTCGCCGCCGATATAACCCCATTCGGCATAGCCGTAGGCCGAGGAGAGAATACCTACCGTATCGAGAACGAGCAGTTGTTTGCCATCGAACGATGTTTCGGCGGTGCATTGCGTATAGCGGACAGCTCCTCCGAGGGTTTCAGCGAGCAGGCGGTTGATGCGGCTTTCGTCCATTTCGTGAGGTGCCACGATGAATTTGACCGAGGGGTTATCGTTTATCAGGCGGATCAGAAGATCTTCGTCCGGTCCCCAGGTCGAGCCGGCGATCAACAGACGGGTGCCGCCTTTGAACCGTTCGATGAGGTCGATTTTTTTCGCCGCAGCCGCAATTTCGGCAACCCGGTCGAAGCGGGTGTCACCGGCGACTACGACGTTGTCGAAGCCCAGTTCTGCCAGTAATTTTTTGGAGTCGTTGTTCTGAACGAAGATCGTGTCGAAACTTTCGAGTGCCATGCGCCAATAGCCTCCGTAGGGGCGGAAGAAGATCGAGTTGCGGCGGAAGATGGCCGATACGATGTAGCTGCGGATCGAGCGGCGGCGCAGCTCGGTGAGCAGGTTGATCCAGAATTCGTATTTGACGAAGATGACGATTTCGGGGTGGGCGATGTCCAGAAAACGGCGGGCTTTGCCCGGCGTGTCGATCGGCAGGTAGAAGATGTAGTCGGCCTGATCGTAATTTTTACGGATTTCGTAGCCCGAAGGGGAGAAAAACGTGAGCAGGATTTTGTATTCGGGATGTTCCTTGCGGATTTTTTCGATCAGGGGACGGCCCTGTTCGAATTCGCCCAGGGAGGCGGCATGTATCCAGATAATGCGAGCCGAGGGGTCGATGCTCTCTTTCATGCGGCGGAAGAGTCCTTTCCGGCCGTCGATCCAGAGTTTCGCCTTTCGGTGCCAGGGTGAGGCCAATGCAATGGCCCAAACGTAGAGTACCAGCCCCAAATTATAGATCCACATCCGCTTTCGTTTTGTGCGTCTTTATATCGCGGATGCAAAGATAAGATAAATTGTCAGAACTGCCAAATTACCAGTGGAGTTCGATGGCGTCTTCGATATAGCGCACCTCCGGTGTGCCTGCGGGGGCGGTTTCGACTGCGATCAGGTCGAATTGCATCTCTCCTTCGAACGGATTTTCTGTCAGATAAGCATTTGCGGCCCGGATGAGTGCCCGGCACTTGCGGTAATCGAGCGCCTGTTCCGGCGGGGTGAGGCCGTCCCGCCGGCGCGTCTTGACCTCGATGAAGTGGAGGGTGCCTTTTCTGGCAGCGACGATGTCCAGCTCGTAATGTCCTTGCCGCCAGTTGCGGTGGAGCAGGGTGAATCCGTGGTCGAGAAGCCACCGGGCGGCAGCCTCTTCGCCCTGCCGCCCGGTATGCTGTGTCGTGGTCATCGGTTTGTCGGTGGAAGTTGTCCTGTCTTTTCGAAATATTTTTTCATGACCAGCAGCGAAATGAACCGTTCCCGACGACTGTCGTAGAATTGTCGTGCGAAGTCGTTCGCCTGATCGATGATCTGTTGAGCCTGTTCGGGATGCGCGATGTAGTAATCGATCTTCTCTTCCAGGTCGGAGTAGTCGTCCCTTACTTCGATGTAGTGGTAGCCGGGGCGCAGGCGTCCTTCCATGAACCAGGATTCGTTGCGCGGCCGGGGCATCACGGCGATCGAATTGGTGGACATGACCCACCGGATGTTGCTGGCGATATCGTTGCCCTCGAACGTCATGATGAATTTCGAGCCGAGGTGGGCGTAGAGCGTGATTTGTTTTGCTGTACCTGTTTCCTGGGCGCTGTGTCCGCTGCGGGTATCCGCCGTGTCGATGCGGGGATTGTCCCGGAATGTTTCGATGAAGCGCCGACGCTGCTCGCTACTCTTAACCGATCCCCGGAAAATCACCCGGTCGGCTTTCTCCGTAAACGGAATTTTGTCGTGCAGCCGGATATCTAAGCGGCAGCGGTCCAAGTTGAGCAATACGGAGTTATCTCCTTTGCCGGAAGCGGCTTCCCCCCCCCCCGGTCGATTTTTCGAGCCTTGATGATCGTCGGATGAAGCAGGTCGAAAACTCCGTCGCCGAAATAGGTCTGCCAACGCAGGGAATCGTCGAAAAAACGGGTGGTTTGGTAGGAGTCGAAAATATAGGCGCTGTGCCGGCCCCTGAACTTGTGTTCTTTCAGGGGTGTCGCTTCGGTCGGAGAGAGGCGCTCTGCGCCGGTCAAACGGTTGTAGTAATTGACGCGGTCGAGCACATAGTCCATGTCATAACGTTTCTCTCCGTCGCGCAGAATCTCTTCCAACCGGCTGCGCAGGAGCACCTTCGGTACGGCATAACGGGATAGCTGGGCGATGAAGTAGGGCAGCTTGATGTTCTTGCCGCCGTGCAGTCGGTTGAGAGCGGTCATTAATTCCATACTTACGAATACGGTTTGTCAGGGATTGCGGAAAATACGGGGCATACCATAATTATAATAGGAATGACAGGTCGTCCCCGGCTTTCACCTCGTAGGGGGCGATGCCCTTCTTGAAAATACGCATCGGACGGCTGCCGATCAGTTCCAGTTTTCCGTTTTCATAATGAAGCATGCAGCCTTCGCGCAGGCCGACGACGTAGCGGCGCGGATTGGCCGTGATGTACTCCAGAATACGCTGCTCGCGGGTCTCTCCGGCGTGACCTTCGGGGTTGGCGTCCAGGTAGTGGGGGTTGATCTGGAACTTCACGGCCCCGATAGCCTTGAACGATTCCGGTTCGACGATGGGCATGTCGTTGGTGGTGCAGATCGTCGGGCAGCAGACGTTGCTGCCGGCCGACCAGCCGATGTAGGGCGTGCCGGCCTTGATCTTGCCGAGGATGGCTTTCAACAGCCCCTGCTCTTGCATTTTCTTGGTCAGGGCGAAGGTGTTGCCGCCGCCTACGCAGATGGCCTGCGCCTCGCGGATCATACGCCGGGGATCTTTCGAACGGTGTACGGAACGTACCTTGATGCCGTATTCCGCAAAACGGGCCTGCACTTTCGCTTCGTATTCGGCGTAGGAAAAGGTGATGCCTGCATAAGGGACGAAAACCACTTCGCGGACACTTCCGAGGAACTCGTCGATGCGGGGCATCGGGTATTTCAGATAGGGTTCTCCGGCGTTCGTGGAGTTGGAAATTAACAGTAGTTTCATAAAGTATTGATTTATATTGTGTTATATTGAATACGCGACCGAAGAACGGCAATTTCTTTGGTTGTAATGTCAAAAGTAATAAAAAAAGTGTTATTTTTGTGCGATTGTTTGATAGAAAGAATTTCAATTTTTAATAAATGATTGTTTAACTAAAAAATTAAAATTATGTCAGAAGTACAGTCAAAAGTTGTCGAGATCATCGTTGACAAATTGGGTGTTAAAGAGTCTGAGGTTACTCCGGAAGCGAGCTTCACCAACCACCTGGGAGCCGATTCACTCGACACCGTTGAGCTGATCATGGAATTTGAGAAGGCTTTCGATATCCAGATCCCTGACGAGGATGCAGAGAAGATCGCTACCGTTGGCGACGCTATCTCCTATATCGAGGCACACAAGAAATAATTTACGATTTTTCCAACCGGCAAACCTTAAAGCCTTAAATTTATGACAGAAAGACGAGTAGTCGTGACGGGTATCGGTACCATCAACCCGCTCGGCAATAATATTGCAGAGTTTTTTTCCAATCTCGAAAAAGGAGTTAGCGGCGCCGCGCCGATTACTCATTTTGATGCCGAGAAATTTAAGACGAAGTTCGCTTGTGAAGTAAAAAATTACGACTGGACGCAGCATTTCGACCGTAAGGAGGTGCGTAAATACGACCTCTTCACTCAGTATGCCCTCATCGCGGCCACGCAGGCTGTCGAGGATTCGGGACTCGATCTCGAGAAGGAGGACCTGGAGCAGATCGGCGTGATCTGGAGTTCCGGTATCGGAGGACTTAAGACGTTCTTCGATGAGTGTTTGGGCTACGCCGCAGGAGATGGAACTCCTCGGTTTAGCCCATTCTTTATTCCGCGCATGATCGCCGACATCGCGGCGGGCTACATCTCCATCAAATATGGTTTCATGGGCCCCAACTACTGTACGGTTTCGGCGTGCGCTTCGTCGAATCACGGTCTGATCGATTCGTTCAACGCCATCCGTTTCGGTGTGGCCGACGTGATGGTCGCCGGCGGTTCGGAGGCTGCCGTCAATGAACCCAGCGTGGGCGGTTTCAACTCCATGCAGGCTCTCTCGACGCGCAACGACGATCCGGTGCACGCTTCGCGTCCGTTCGATAAGGATCGTGACGGTTTCGTCATCGGCGAAGGCGCCGGTGCGCTGATTCTCGAAGAGTACGAGCACGCCAAGGCACGCGGTGCGAAGATTTACTGCGAAATGGTCGGCGGCGGCCGTTCTGCGGACGCATATCATTTTACCGCTCCCCATCCCGAAGGCAAAGGCGCCATGAAATCCATGCGCGACGCGATCAAGGATGCGGGTATCAAACCCGAAGATATCGACTATGTGAACGTACACGGCACTTCGACACCTGCGGGCGATCTGCCCGAGCTCAAAGCTCTGCACGGCGTGTTGGGCGATCACATCTACGATGTCAATATTTCATCGACCAAATCCATGACGGGGCACCTGTTGGGTGCTGCCGGTGCTGTCGAGGCGCTGGCCTGCATCTTTGCGATCAACAACGGTGTGATTCCCCCGACGATCAACAACGAAAACCTCGATCCCGAAATCGACCCCCGACTCAATCTGACGCTCAACAAGGCGCAGAAGCGCGATGTGAAGTGTGCGATGAGCAATACGTTCGGTTTCGGCGGTCATAACTCGACGGTTATTTTCCGTAAGATTTAACACCTCGTCCGTGCCGTGTGGAATTTCGTACGCCGTGCCGTAAGAAGAAATTACGGGCAGGATAAGGAGTATTACAGAATTATCGATGAGCTGTTCGGATTCGTTCCGCACAACATCGAACTTTACAAGCTGGCTTTGATTCACAAGTCAGCTTCTTTAGTTTTAGCCGACGGACGGCAGATCAACAATGAACGGCTCGAGTTTTTGGGCGATGCCGTGATCGAAGCCGTGACATCGGACTATCTTTATATCGAATTTCCCGACCGGCAGGAGGGATTTCTTACGCAGTTGCGCTCGAAGATCGTTTCGCGCCAGTCGCTCAATACGATCGCCCGGACGATCGGGTTGGACCGGTACGTGATCGCCAACCCGACCGGAAGCACCAACCAGAAACATATCTACGGGGATGCTTTCGAAGCGATGATCGGGGCGATCTACCTCGATCAGGGATATGAGTTCGCCAATCGATTGCTTATCAACAATATATATTACCGTTACCTGAATCTCGACAACCTGACGGACGAGGAGACGGATTTCAAAAGTCGGTTAATCGAATGGTGTCAGAAGACGCATCATACCATTGCTTTCGAAACGGTGCACGGCCGGAATTATTCGTCGAATCATCCGATATTCGACGCTACGGTCGTGATCGACGGTATCCGTGTGGGACATGGGCAGGGCGAGTCGAAGAAGGAGGCCGAACAATGTGCGGCCCACTCCGTGTCGTGTGCTATGAGTGACGAAGCGTGCGGGGATATTCTGGATAAAATCGACCGGCTCTACCGGCCGAAAGGAACCGGGGTGTCATGAGCGAGGCATCTGTAAAACTGCTTTCCCGGGGCGTTGAAACGCTGACCGATCAGGAGTTGTTAGAACTGTTGCTGGATGACGGTGATTCGGAGCGGCTTGCCGGGGCGCTGCTGTCCAGTTTCGAAGGGCGGCTCGCTGCATTGGGATATGCCGACATCGCACGGTTGCGTATGGCTGCCGGGATCGGCCTCAAACGCGCTGCCCGGATTCAGGCGGCTGTCGAATTGGGCCGGAGGGTGCTTGCTGCCAGGGAGTTGGGCCCCGATCCGATCGGTTCGAGCAACGATGTGGTCCGAATATTCAGACCCCTGCTGACGGAGATGAAGCACGAGGAGTGCTGGTGCCTGTACCTCAATACGGGCAACCGGATCGTCGAGCGGCAGCGGGTAAGCCAGGGCGGGGTGCAGGCGACGGTGGTGGATCACCGGTTGGTCATCAAACGGGCCCTCGAACTGCTGGCCACGCAGATTATCCTGGTTCACAACCATCCTTCCGGTGCTGCCTTGCCCAGCGAGCAGGATAAGATTCTCACGAAGAAAATTGCCGAGGCGGCTGCGCTGTTCGATATTCGGCTGCTCGATCACCTGATTATCGCGCGGGGCGGTGAGTACAGCTTCCGACAGAGCGGTTTGCTGCAATAGTTCCGGCTGTGACGAAGCTGTCTGCCAAATCCCCGAAATTGAAAGTTGCCCCTGTCGGAGTTTATCCGGCAGGGGCGAAAACATTAAAATCGGACGTGTTAGACAGCTTTTTGTTCTGCCGCTGCGGTCCATCGTTGCGCAGGTTGTGGGCAGGAAGAGACGGGACCATCGTAACGGGGCGTGCGACTCTTTAATCGTTGCGGGAAGAGTTGGCTGTGGATTATCGTCTTCCGGGTTCACTTTGTTTTGTCGTAGAAAGGTTTTTCTTCCGAAGGGAGAACGTAAGTTTAGACTGCCGGGAAATTTTTGCCGATCTGTGCCGTATTTCTTTTTTGAGGAAGAGCATAAGGTGAATCTTTTTTCGAATGATCGGAAACTCTGAAATAAGGACTGCAAGTCGAACGAATGGACGATTATCCCGGAGATGGGAGCGAAATGACCGGACCGGGCATCGGTAACGAAAAGCGAGGAATGGCAAGAACCTTTCCTCGCTTTTCGTTGCCGGGTGCGCACAGGCTGGCCGCAAAGTACGAATTTCTAATTTTGGAGGTCGAAGCGGCGGAATTGAATCTCGAATCGACAGACGCTCTCCCGCTCGTCGCTTCGGGTCGTGCGGGTAATGATGAGCGGTGTCGCAATTTCAGCATCGTGTGCGACTGTCTGACGCGTGTATTCGAAGGTCTGGGTCGTAACCGCGTCGTCGGAACGGGTCGTGACCGTTCGGAAAAGATCGTTGTTGAGACTGCTGAAGAAACCCAGTCCGCGCAGGATATCCGGTTCGGCAACCAGCAGCAGGACCGGGTCGCTGTTGAGGAGGGGAGTGCCTTCCAATTCGTAGATGAAATCGCTCCAAGCCGTCGTTTCATCGTAGTCGTAACCGTACTCTTGCCGGAATGTTTCCGTATTTGGCTCGTTCTCGAGCGTTCGGATGACAGCACTGCAATTATCCCAAGCCTCCAGCGGACCCCAGGGATCTTTTTCCCATTCGTATTTTTCGCAGATGGGTTCCAAAGTCAGGGAATTGTAACGCGATATGGAGGTGAGTTTGTCGGAGTTGAAGGTGCCGGTGCCGTATGTGCAATCGAAGCCGTACGTTTCTATTTCACTGCCGGAAAGTGTCGAGGTGAGTTCGTATCCTCCGCTTCGTACATCGCAGAAGTAGCCGTATAGGGTTCCGTCTGCAGTTTGCGTATAAGGTTGCTCGCCATCGATTTCCCGGGTGAAGGAGAATCGGATGCAATCGTCTCCCTCGTAGGTGAACTGCCATGTTTCGACGGGACGGAGCGTGCCGTTCTTGTCCGCTGCGGATATTTTGAAACCCGTGATACGGCACTCCTTGCTGAATTCCGCCGGAAGTTCATAAGTATATTCCATTTCAGCAATCAGACTTCCCGAAGCGTCGCGCCCGACGATCTTGTGCAGTTGCCAATACCGAACCTGTTCTCCGATGTTGGGTTCGTCCGGTTCATTGGTATCCTCTCCATCGGTTCCCGACTGGGTGATGGTGATGAGAATCGAGTTCGTGCCGCAGGTGATTTCGATAAAGGCCGTGCGGGATTCTTCGGCGGTGTTGGGATCCGTTTCGACGCGGATGTCGTAATCGCCTGCCGCATCTCCGTGATCGGGATTTATGCGTACCCACGTCGGGGCTTCGGCGCGGGATTCGTCCGTGATGGCGGAATTCCAGGCATCGTTCGTCGAAAAGAAAATTTCCGAATTCCCTGCGGTTTGTCCTGCGGGGATCTTCTGGGAGAGCTGTCGTGTATCGGGGACCTGAATGGAGCCGAAATCTCCATGCCATTCATCCGTTGTGTCGTCGCTGCAAGCCGTAATCGCGAGGGTTGCAAACGTGAGAAGAAGAAGTTTCAATCCTTTCATTTGTGTATTTTTTGATGGTTATTCGTTCGGGTACGATGAATATGAAACAGATGTATTTGTCTTCCGCTCCGGATATTTCCGAATTTTGGCGTAAAGATAGAAAAAACGGTTCGGAGTACCTTACATTCCCATTTATTTTGTACTTTTGTTTTTCAGAAAATAGTAAATGCAAAATACGATGACTCAGGAAGAACTTTTCAAAAAACTGGTAGCCCACTGCAAGGAGTACGGCTTCATCTTTCCTTCCAGCGAAATATACGACGGACTGGGTGCCGTGTACGATTACGGGCAGAACGGCGTCGAGTTGAAGAATAATATCAAGCGTTACTGGTGGGATTCGATGGTGCGTCTTCATGAGAACATCGTCGGCCTCGATTCGGCGATCTTCATGCATCCCCGCACGTGGGAGGCTTCGGGCCATGTCGGGGCGTTCAACGACCCGTTGATCGACAACAAGGATTCGAAGAAGCGTTACCGCGCCGACGTGTTGATCGAAGAGTGGCTGGCCAAGCAGGACGACAAGATTCAGAAAGAGGTCGATAAGGCGAAGAAGCGCTTCAAGGAGAACTTCAACGAGGAGCAGTACCGCTCGACTTCGCCCCGTGTGCTGGAGATCGCCGCAGCGCGGGACTCCGTGCACAAGCGCTTTGCCGACGCGTTGAACGCCAACGATCTGGAAGAGCTGCGGCGGATCATCCTCGACTGCGAGATCGTCTGCCCGATTTCGGGTACGCGCAACTGGACCGAGGTGCGGCAGTTCAACCTGATGTTTTCGACCCAGATGGGTTCGACGGCCGAGGGGGCCAATACGATTTACCTGCGGCCCGAAACGGCGCAGGGTATCTTCGTCAATTTCCTGAACGTGCAGAAGACCGGCCGCATGAAGCTGCCGTTCGGTATCGCCCAGATCGGCAAGGCGTTCCGCAACGAGATCGTGGCGCGTCAGTTCATCTTCCGCATGCGCGAGTTCGAACAGATGGAGATGCAGTTCTTCGTCCGCCCGGGCGAGGAGATGCGGTGGTGGGCCGAATGGCGCGATACGCGTATGAAATGGCATCGGGCGCTCGGCTTCGGGGCGGATAACTACCGTTTCCACGACCACGACAAGCTGGCCCATTACGCCAATGCCGCGACCGATATCGAGTACAATTTCCCGTTCGGGTTCAAGGAGGTGGAGGGCATCCACTCCCGTACGGATTTCGACCTGTCTAACCACCAGAAATTCTCGGGCAAGAAGATCCAGTATTTCGACTCCGAAACAGGCGAAAGTTATGTGCCTTACGTCGTGGAAACCTCGATCGGCGTGGATCGTATGTTCCTGCAGGTGATGTCGGCGGCTTATACCGAGGAGAAGCTCGAAAACGGCGAAGAGCGCGTCGTGCTGCGGATTCCGGCGGCTCTTGCTCCGACGAAGGTGGCCGTGTTGCCTTTGGTGAAGAAGGACGGCATGCCCGAAGTGGCGCAGCGGATCGTCGATCTGTTGAAGTATGATTTCAACGTCGTGTATGACGAGAAGGATTCGGTGGGCAAGCGTTACCGCCGGCAGGATGCGATCGGTACGCCGCTGTGCGTGACCGTCGATGGCCAGACCCTCGAGGATAATACCGTGACGGTGCGCCACCGCGATACGATGCAGCAGGAGCGCGTGGCGATCGATGCCCTCTTCGGACTGGTCGATGCGGAGTGTTCGCTGCGCAGCCTCCTCAAGAAATTGAATGTCTGACAGGGCTGTCGCGGGTTTCGCGCCGGGTGCGTCGGACGGCGAGTACAGTGTGTTTCGTATCGGGAATGTTCGTGAGGGTGTGTGGGCCGGTGTTGTTCGAGCTATTGGATAAGGTAAGATCGTGGGACGTATTTTGGCCATAGATTATGGAACGAAGCGCACGGGAATCGCCGTGAGCGATCCCTTGCGGATCATTGCCGGAGGGCTCGAAACCGTCGAAACCAAAGGGTTGGAACGCTGGTTGGCGCAATATTTCGCGGCGAATGACGTTTCGACCATAGTGATCGGAAAGCCGATGCAAATGAGTGGCGCTCCGTCCGAAACGTGGCGTTACGTGGAACCGTTGGCGGCCCGCCTGCGCAGGGCCTATCCCGACAAGGAGGTGGTGTTTTACGACGAGCGTTTCACCTCGGTCATCGCTCACCGCACGATGCTCGAGAGCGGTATGGGCAAGATGGCCCGCCGGGACAAGGCGCTTGTGGACAAGATATCGGCGACCATTATCCTGCAAGGATATATGGAGAGCCGAAGTTAGTTTTCCGGCTGCGGCCGGGTTAAAAATGGAAAAAGTTATGATTTATCCGATAGTTGTTTTCGGGGCGCCGGTACTGCGCGAAAAATGCCGGGAGATCGGACCCGATTATCCCGAAGTTAAAAAGTTGATCGAGGATATGTTCCTCACGCTCGAGGAGGCCGAAGGCGTAGGGCTTGCGGCTCCCCAGATCGGTAAAAGCATCCGCCTGTTCATCGTGGACTGCACGCCTTGGGGCGAAGACCATCCCGAACTGGCCGATTACCGGCGTGCGTTCATTAATCCCGAAATTTACGAAGTTTCCGAGGAGACGAAACTCTACGAAGAGGGATGTCTTTCGCTGCCGGGATTGCACGAGAGCGTGCGGCGTTCGCTTGCGATCCGGATGCGTTATCTGGACGAGAATTTCGAGCCGCACGACGAAGAGTTCACCGGGCTGCCAGCCTGGGTGATCCAGCACGAATATGACCATCTGGAAGGAGTCGTCTTCACGGATCGCTTGTCGCCTTTGCGCAGAAATCTGATTAAGAGTAAGTTGATGAGCTTGACGAAGGGTCGTTACAAATGCTCGTACAAGACTAAATAGGGGGCGTTCCGGTAAAAGTTACGGGATTGACCGAAAAGAGAGCGACATTGGCCTAAAAGTTGAAATTTTCCAGAGAAAGGGGTAAACTCCGGAAAATTTTTATTACCTTTATATATTAGAAATAGGACATATAATATTTTATCATTTTAAATTTTCATACGATGAAAAAACTTTTACTTACATTGGCAATGGGCTTGCTCGCGTGGTCGGCATCTGCCCAGAATTGGACGGTCGGTGGTCGTATCGGATCCGGTTTCCAGGCTGTCGGACAGTATGTATTCAGCAACGATAATTATGTGGAAGCCCGTTTCGGTGCTTATTGGGCCAATGCCGGCGGTACGGTGACGGCTGATTTCTCGGTATTGTATAATTGGAATGTTTGCAATATGGATTGGACGCCGTCGGCAGGTCGTTGGTTCTTCGATGCCGGTGCAGGTATCAATGTGGGCGGCAAAGGGCATTACGCTTATGTAGGCGTGGCCGGCTCGGCTAAACTGGGTATTGCCTTCAAGGGGGCTCCGGTACGTCTTTCGTTCGACTGGTCGCCGGCTTTCGGTCCCGGAATCGCTTATTGGGACGGGGGATCGCATTCCGAGTTCAACGAACGGGCATTGTGTAATTTCGGTATTACGTGCGTTTATTGCTTCTAAAGAGAGAACTCGAGGAAATAAGAAGCCCGGAGCAATTTGCTCCGGGCTTCTTTTATGCTGTCGGTTCGGTGTTTTTTCTGTTCGATCATTTTTCCCTTTGCTGATGAAGAACGTTTTCCGAGGGGCGGAATTGAGGGGACTGAATACGTAATATGGGTCCGGAACGGTTGCGGTCGGAGGCGAAAAACGGGCTGGACTTTCGGGTATTCAGCGACGTGTGTAGGATTCTCCTTGGAGGCTGTATTCGTTTATACCGGATTCGTTTCGGGCGCCGAAACTTTATTTTGCTTTGGGCGGCCTCTTTCTTGGATGCGGTCGGAACCTTCATTATTCCAGTATGCTCTTTTCGGAAGGGAGGGTGGGCATGTACAATCCGCGATCCCGAAGCATTTGAATCGCAGGTCTGAATGGCGATAAACGCCGTGTTTTTCCGTCAGAATGTGAAAGTTCCGCCCAGGGAGATCAGGATCGGATTCCGTGCGAACATGGCTGTCTGGAAACGGTATTTGAACATGAGCGATGTACTCCAGCGGCGGGTGATCCGGTAGTCGCAGCCTCCGCCCACATCGAAGCCGCAGGACCATTTGCCCAAGTCGTTCACATTGACGCCGACTGTGGGGAAGAGGCTCCATTGTTCGGTTATGTGGAAGAGATAATGGGCGTCGCACCCGATGTCCACCGAACATTCCGATTTGCAGGGAATGACGATTCCCGTTTCCAGCCGCAGCGCATCGGTCAGGCTGTATCGGAAATAGCCGCCGATGCCGAAGACGGCGCCCCGGCCGGTATGGGTGTAGAGATTGATCTTCGGACCTATGCCCCAGGAACCTCTGTCCTGTGCCGATGCGTAGAAAGCGCTGAATAAGATAAGTATTGCCAGCAGTGTTTTTTTCATAGCTTTTGCAGACTTCGATACGGCTTTTGCCGGAATGATTCCTTGCTGCCGTCGGATAATTTAGATTCTCTCGAAAACAAAGATACGAACGAACCGGCCGTATGAGCAAATTTATATTTGCACTTTGCCGAGGCGGAGTACCTAAGATGAAGTCAAAGGTACGAAAAATTTCCGTTTCGCCGAATCCTGGGGAGCCGAATGAAAATGGAGATACTCTGAGATCGAACAGTATTTGTCACAGGATCGTGTGTGGGGTTTATACGTGCTGTATTTTGAAAATTATTTTTTATGATTAAAGAGGCATGTGGTGGTTGGTTTGATAATGGACGGTGTCTTGTTCTTTTTTGTAAATAATTTGTGTGTGTCGTTATAATGTTGTAAATTACATGGGAATAAATATTTTACAAACAATCCCTCCTAATGTTTCGATTATGAAAAGACTATTATTCGGTATATTGGCAACGTTGCCGCTGGCGTATTGTATGACGGGATGTAGCAACGATACAGACTACGGAGGTTTTAGTTACTTTATCTGGGCCAATGACAGCGATCACCGGATTACGCTCTCCGTGGCACGCGAGTACGGTGAGTTGGTAATCGAAAACGAAATCATAGAGCCGGGCGAAAGTTTTGAGAGCGAAAGGGTGGATGGGGCAATAGCATACTGTCCACCTCCGTCGAGCTATATCCGGTATGTGGAAGTTGTCTTTGAGGATGGGACTAAAGCGATTTATATCAAGGGGTATCAGCCGCCGCGCGATTCCGATTATTATTCGAGGCAGGACTCTACTATCGATTGGAATTATGAGGAGGAGGTAACGGCATCTCATGCGGTCAGAACCCGTTGGACCTATACTTTTACCAATGCCGACTACGATGCGGCGGTGGCGCAGCAATTCGCTGAATAGGAGTTGCCGGTCGTGGTTATAAAAATCCTCCCGAACCGATTGGTTCGGGAGGATTTCGTCGCATGTATATCGTTTTATGCCTCTTTGAGAGCCGCATGCGCTGCCGCCAGGCGTGCGATGGGCACGCGGAACGGAGAGCAGCTCACGTAGTTCAGACCTGCGAAGTGGCAGAACTCCACCGACGAAGGTTCGCCGCCGTGTTCGCCGCAGATGCCGCATTTGAGGTTTTCGCGTGTGCCGCGGCCTTTGAATACCGCCTCGCGGATCAACTGTCCCACGCCGTTGCGGTCGAGGATCTGGAACGGGTCGTTCTTCAGAATGCCTTTCTCCAGGTAGATCGGCAGGAACTTGGCGATGTCGTCGCGCGAGAAGCCGAGCGTCATCTGCGTCAGGTCGTTGGTGCCGAACGAGAAGAATTCGGCGACTTCGGCGATCTGGTGGGCGGTGACTGCCGCACGCGGAACTTCGATCATCGTGCCGATCATGTATTCCAGGCGGTCGTTACGTTCGGAGAAGACCTTCTCGGCCGTCTGGTCGATGATGTTCTTCTGGTAACGCAGCTCCTTGTGGTTGCCCACCAGCGGCACCATGATCTCCACGTGTACGGGAATGCCCGTTTTCTTTACGTTCATAGCCGCCTCGATGATGGCCCGGGTCTGCATCTCGGTAATTTCGGGATAGGTGTTGCCCAGGCGGCAGCCGCGATGACCCAGCATCGGATTGACTTCTGCCAGCAACTCCACTTTGGCCGTGATCTTTTCGTAGGGAACGTTCATGTCCTTGGCCAGTTCGCGCTGTTCCTTCTCGAAGTGGGGGACGAACTCATGCAAGGGGGGATCGAGCAGGCGGACCGTCACGGGATGGCCCTGCATCGCCTTGAACAGACCCTCGAAGTCGCTGCGCTGCATCGGCAGCAACTTGGCGAGTGCTACGCGGCGGCCGGCTTCGTCGTCGGCGAGAATCATCTCGCGTACGGCCTTGATGCGGTCGCCCTCGAAGAACATGTGTTCCGTGCGGCAAAGACCGATACCTTCGGCGCCGAACATAAAGGCCTGCGCCGCATCTTTCGGCGTGTCGGCGTTGGCGCGTACTTTCAGCACCGAGTATTTGCGGGCCAGCTCCATGAGCTGTCCGAAGTCGCCGCTCAGATTGGCGGCCTGCGTAGCCACCTGGCCGAGATAAACTTCGCCCGTCGAACCGTTGAGCGAAATCCAGTCGCCCTCCTTGATTTCATATCCGTTTACGCGGATCGTACGTGCCTTGTAGTCGATCTGCAGCTCGCCTGCACCCGATACGCAACACTTGCCCATGCCGCGCGCTACGACCGCGGCGTGGGAGGTCATGCCGCCGCGTGCGGTCAGGATGCCGGCGGCGTCGAGCATGCCCTTCAGGTCTTCGGGCGAAGTTTCGATGCGGACCAGAATCGCACGTTGGTTTTTCTCCTTGAGCATTTTTTCGGCATCTTCGGCGAAGAATACCACCGGACCGGTCGCTGCGCCCGGCGATGCGGGCAGTCCCTTCACGATGACTTTGGCGTTTTTCATCGCCGTCTTGTCGAAAACGGGGTGGAGCAGCTCGTCGAGTTTGGCCGGCTCACAGCGCAGTACGGCGGTCTTTTCGTCGATCAGGCCTTCGCGCAGCATGTCCATGGCGATCTTCACCATCGCGGCGCCTGTACGCTTGCCGTTGCGACACTGGAGCATCCAGAGTTTGCCGTCCTGGATCGTGAATTCGATGTCCTGCATATCCTTGAAATACTGCTCCAGGTGGTGCTGTATCTCGTTGAGTTCTTTATATACGGCCGGCATCACCTCTTCGAGCGAGGGGTATTTGCTGCGACGCTCGGCTTCCGATACGTTCTGTGCCTTGGCCCAGCGGCGCGAACCCTCGATGGTGATCTGCTGGGGAGTGCGGATGCCCGCTACCACGTCTTCGCCCTGTGCGTTGATCAGGTATTCGCCGTTGAAGAGGTTTTCACCCGTTGCTGCGTCGCGCGAGAAGGCTACGCCGGTCGCCGAGTTGTCGCCCATGTTGCCGAATACCATCGCCTGTACCGATACGGCCGTGCCCCATTCCGCCGGAATGTTGTTGAGCTTGCGGTAAAGGATGGCACGCTCGTTCATCCACGAACCGAATACGGCACAGATAGCGCCCCAGAGCTGATCCCAGGGATTTGCCGGGAAATCCTCGCCGGTCTGTTTCTTTACGGCTGCCTTGAAGTTGTGCACCAGCTCCTTCAGGTCGTCGGTCGTCAGGTCGGTGTCGTTTTTCACGCCGCGCTTCTCTTTCTGCGCATCGATCAACTCCTCGAACGGATCGTGCTCCTCTTTCGAAGCGGGCTTCATGCCCAGCACCACGTCGCCGTACATCTGTACGAAACGGCGGTACGAGTCCCATGCGAAACGGGGATTGCCCGTGCGCTTGGCTACGGCTTCCACGGCCTGGTCGTTCATACCCAGGTTGAGGATGGTGTCCATCATGCCCGGCATCGAAGCGCGTGCACCCGAACGGACCGATACCAGCAGCGGCATCTCTTTGTCGCCGAACTTCATGCCGGTCAGTTTTTCGATGTTCTTCATCGCCTTCTCCACTTCGGGGCGAAGCAGCCCCACGACTTTCTCGCGTCCTTGTGCGTAGTATTCGCTGCATACTTCGGTGGTGATGGTGAATCCCGGGGGAACCGGAATACCGATCAGGTTCATTTCGGCCAGGTTCGCACCCTTACCGCCGAGCAGTTCCCTCATTTTGCCGTTACCTTCCGCTTCCTTGTTGCCGAAGGTATAGACTCGTTTAACGTCTGCCATAACTTGTCGTTGTTGATTATAATAGTGTTTTTCCCAATAAATGTGCTGTTTCAGAGTTGTTTCCGCCGGGCTGCGGGCGAGGCCTTCCATTGGGAAGGCAACGGTGAAAAAACCGTCTTTTCCGGAGGGGCAAAGATACGATGATTTTTCGGATAATCAAAAAACTTATTTAATATATAAAAATATTGGAAAATATCGGCCGATGCCACCCGTATAGCGTTGTCGCCGATAGGTCGGCAGGGGCGTTCCGCTGCGGGGATCGAGCAGGTCGCGCCGGGCGAAAACATCGGCCCGGATGACGGTCAGCGCCGTGTCTGTCAGGATTCGGTCGTGCAGCCACCAGCCGCCCCGTGCGTAGGCATTGCCCCGCCCTCGGCGCTCGGCCGGAGCCAATGCGTCTCTGAGCGAGAGCTTTTCCGCAGTTCCGGACGGGAGCTTGCCTGCACAGAGGATCCGGATGCCGGGTGTTCGTTCGCGCAGCTCCTCCAGCAGTTCAGCGGCATATCGGTCGCCGCGTGTCAGCAATACGGCTGTCGGCTTGCCGTCCAGCATACCCTCGACGCAGAGGTAGCCATAACCTGTTTCGATACGTTCCGTGAAGAACCGGTCGGCATAGTAGAGCAAGGCGAAATCCATCCCGTCCAGCGTATTGAGGGTGCGGTGCACATAACTGTACGGCAGGTCCGACGCCCGGACCAAGTCTTTGACAACCTCCTCGTTTTCGACTCCATACACTCCTGCGAGCGGCATCGCCATCCGGCCGATTACAGCGCCCGCCCGTTCGACTTTGGCGCGGTAACGCTCGCCGCTCCAGCGCAGCCGTCCTTCGGGTGTGTAGTCCGTGTCGTCGTAGAAGAGCGACGGGATCGTGTCGTAGAGGCGGTCGAGGTCGTAATAGGCGAAACCCGTGCGTTGTTGGGCGTGGATGGCACCGAGAGAAGCGATGACGAAGAATATCGCCAGAAAACTTATTCGTTTCATATTCGCTGCCGCTGCGGTTTTTCCTGCCGGATTTTACGTAGGAAACTGACCGTGTTATAATTTAATAGGGTAAATTTCAGTTCTTCGATATTCCGGTTGATTTGTTTGAATCCGTGATTTTTGAAAATTCGTACAGTCGCTTTTGCCATCAAAGAGTATCGAATTGCAACCCAAATTACGCAATATTTCCGATAATGCCAAATCCGATGCCGTAAAATGTCGGAATTATTTTGAGCTGCTGAGAAATTTTGAGCTTTGCCCGAAGAAGTTACGAAAAGAGTGTAATTTATTGGAAATGAGCATTG
>ULTL01011053.1_pt1 | contig 20201 bp, 17 predicted proteins | sample 1957531 | NCBI WGS metagenome assembly ULTL01 (sample SAMEA4835732, study PRJEB28245) | human gut metagenome | biome: gut microbiome; material: fecal sample | place: Denmark | collected 2008 | reverse complement strand
GGGGGCAGGAGGAGCCTGCCCGCGGGAGCGTTCCCGCGGCTGGCAGGGAAGGTTTCCGGAGAGCATGTTCTCCGTTGCTGGCGGGATAGAGTGCAAATGCCCGATTTTCCTTGATGATGCGGAAGTTGATACGTTAAAGTAAAAGAACCATGTTGCAGGCGGACGGCATTACGTATGAGATAGAAACACCGGATGGTCCTTTGAAATTATTGGACAATGTCAGTTTTAATGTCCCTCGCGGTCATTTTATGGCGGTCGTTGGTCCTTCCGGCTGCGGAAAGACGACCTTATTGAAGGCGATTGCGGGCATGGTTGCGGAAACGGGCGGGCGTTTTTTCTGGAATGGCCATGATTTGGCTGAAGAAGACTTTGAACCTTCGGAAATCGGGTTCGTTCCCCAGTTCAGCATTGCCTATGACCAGCTGAGCGTGGATGAGAATGTGGAGAGCGCCGCCAGGCTCCGTTGCCGGTTCAATTCCGTGGACGATTTGGACGACAGCATTGACAATGCCCTGGAGGTAACGGGAATGGAGGGGATTACGGACCGGGATGTGAAAATTCTTTCCGGCGGCCAGAAAAGGCGCCTGGCGCTGGCCATGGAACTGGTATCCAATCCCCGGCTGCTGATTTGCGATGAGGTGACGTCCGGACTGGATCCCAGGTCGGAACACGATATCGTGTTCCTCCTGCATGAAATCTCCCGTTCGGAAGGCCGCATCGTCATTTCCGTCACGCACAGCCTTTCCCATCTGGACAGGTATGATTCCATCCTGGTCATGCACCAGGGCTGCGTGGCTTACCACGGTTCTCCGAAAACCATGCTGCATTACTTCGGCGTTTCCTCGCTGGAGGAGATTTACCCGAAGCTCCAGGATCGCGAAGGCCCTTCCTGGAGCCGGTCCTGGAGCAAGCACCGGGATTCCTATTATTCCCGTCTGGAACAGGAAAGGGAAAAGAAAATTCTTTCCGGGGAACTGCCGGATCCGGATGCCGTCCGTCCTGCGGAGGCGGAGGAGGAGGGGTCCTCCGGAGAATCCGGAACGGAACGGGAAAAGGCCGTGGAGGAAAACATTCCGGAAGTTCCCGGATTCTTCACCCAGTTCTTTTGTCTGCTGGGGCGGCGCTGGCGCATCTTTTTCCGCGACCGTTCCCAGTTGGTTCTTCAATTGGTCATGGTGCTGCTGTTTCCCGTGCTGGTAGCCATGTTTACGGACAAGGGCTCCGGGCAAATCGTGGGGCTTTCCGCCACGCAGGATGTCCAGACTGTCCAGAAGGATATGGAAGCCCAGCAGCTGAACATGAAAACGGGGTCCGCCGTCTCCGGCATCATCATGTTTGAGGTGATTTTGCTGGGGCTGATGGGGTCCAACAATGCCGCCCGCGAGGTGGCCGGTGAACGCGCCGTCATGGAAAAGGAAAAGTATGCGGGCATGAGGCCTTCCGCCTACCTGGCGAGCAAGCTGTCCTATCTGAGCGTTCTGGTGCTGGTGCAATCCGTCTGGATGTTTGCCTTTGTGGATTTTTTCTGGGACCGTGGCGGCGGCCTGACGCATCTGCTGTTTCTGATTTTGGCGAACGCCGCCATGACTTTTGTATGCCTGGGCATTTCCGCCCTGGCCCGGAGTGCGGACCAGGCTTCCCTGCTGAGCATTTATCTGGTGGGTTTCCAGCTTCCTCTCTCCGGAGCGGTGCTGGCGCTTCCGGAATATGCGGAGAGTTTCATACGCCCCTTCATTTCCGCGTACTGGGCGTGGTCCGGCAGCATCTCCGCACTGAAGGACGACGTATATTACGCCGTCAAGAATGTGCTGGATACGGACCTGACTCCCTCCCTGGTTTGCTATATTGTTCTGGGCGTGCATGTTGCGTGCGGCATTGCGGCCGCCTACGCGGGAATCCGCCGTTCGCGCTGGGAGCTTTAATTTAATGCGTGCGCTCGCGGGAAGTACGTTATATACTTTTTCCATCAGAAATTATGGCGAGACGGCGTGCAGCAAAAAAGAAAGGTTCCTCATCATCCGCACTGGTTTTGACGGTCGGGGCGGCGGTTTTTGTGCTGGCCGTTATTGTGGGGATTGTCATGTTCCGAGCCGGGGAGAAACCGCAGGCCGGGTCGGATATACCTCTGGACATTCTGGCGGCGAACGCCTCCCAGCTTTCCAATAACAACTATGCACTGGACGGAACGGTGATTGACCGTTTTCCGCGCGGCGAGTCCGAGCTTATTGCCTTCTTGTACAAAGACGCCTCCGGGCGTGAGTACATTATTCCCGTCTGTGTTTCCGCTGAGGCCAGGAACGGACTGAACATCAACCGGGACCAGCAATACAGGATAGAGTTCCAGGTGAAAGATATCAATCCGAAGGTGCGCGGCGTGTGCGTAGCTACATCCATTCAGCCTAAATAAACAATCACCCTCATCCTATGAAATGCTGTTTTTTGATGACCCTGGCCTGCGCGGTTCCCGCGCTGGGGCAGATGATGTACAACCCTCCTGCAGCCGGCGGTGCGCCTGCCGCATCCCCTGCCTCCCCTCCCGCCGTTCAGCCGAATGCCTACCAGCCTTCCAGGCAGGGGGACGCCAAGTCCCTGTACGGCAATGAGCTTCCTTTCCTGAATCCTCAGGACGGCACGGTGACCATCAACGGAACGACGTTGAATATGGGCAGTTTCCGGGAGATTGAAGCGCGTTTCAACAAGTACCTGAGCCAGCCGGAGGAGAGCACGGAAGATGCGAAGGAATATCAGAAAATTTTTGAAAAGCTCCACGAAACGCTCTCCATGCGTAAGGAAAAACTGGTGGCGGATAATGTGGTGCGGCAGGTAGTGGACCTGTTGACTGCCGCTTCCAGCAACCCGCTGGACGGAGGCGTTTCCGACGCTCTCTGCCAGGCCATTTACACCGCGTGGCAGGCCAGGAGCAATGGAAAAAACAAGGGGAAGATGCTTGAGGCGGTGGAGAGGGAAATCCGCAGCAACGCCCAGAAGATGAGCCTGATGGAAAGCGGCGTGACGACGATTTCCGGTGCGCCCTCCGGCCAGAAGGGCGGGAAAAAGGGAACTTCCACCAATCATCCCGCCAAAAATAACCCCCGTTACAAATATCTGGAAAAGCGTGTGGTGGAGATGGAAGCCCGCAAGCTGAAGCTGGAAAGTGAACAGGTTCTGACGGTGACGGAAGCGAAGATTGTTTTTCAGTCTACGCTGGTTCAATTGTTTGCCCAGCGGCGTTTTGACCATGTTTCCATAGGCTGCGGCGTTTACAGCCGCCTGTTCAATGACGGGGATACCAAGCTGCGGCTGGATAAGAATTCCGATGCCGCCAAGATGTTCAGCGGTACGCTGGGCGCTCCTCCCACCGTCGCTATTCTGGACAACCTTTCCCGGGAACTGGCCCGTGACTCCGACCGGCACATGAAGGCCGTGAACAACCTGGTGGATTCCCATCATTACGTGGATGCGCTGGAACGGCTGAACGAAGCTCTCCTGATCGGGGAATTCATGCCTGCCGTGAATACGTTTCCGTATGAGAAGAAGCAAAAACTGTATGCCTTCAAACGGGACGTGGAAAAGTTGTTCGAGTTGATGAACGGCAAAGATTACGAAGAAGCCCTTTCCCTGGTGGAGAACCTTAAGAAGACTTCCAGGGATTTCAGTACGGGCCGTGCGGAGTCCGCTATCAGTGCCGCCGTATTCGCCAGTGACGCCTATATTTCCCAGGGGCAGGAAGCCCTGGCCAGGGGGGACCGCGCCAAATTGGAGGAATGCCTGAAAAACGCCATTGAAATCTGGCCGAAGAATCCCCGTCTTCTTCCGCTGCGGAACGCCATGATGGCCGCAGGTCAGCAATCCCACGCTCTGGAGGATTTCAAGCGTTTCCACAAGAATAAGAATTATCGCCGCATTTTTGACAACCAGCATGAATTTGCCGTTCTGGTGAAGGATGATCCGGAGCTCCAGAAGCAGTTTGTGGAAGATCTGGGCAAAATGGCCGTTATTGAGCGTGCCCTGGGCGCAGCGCGCCAGCGTGAAGCCATGCAGGACGTATACGGTGCCTGGGAGGAGCTTCAACAGCTGCGTTCCAGGGACCAGGAACTGTTCATCAATGACCAGGAGCTGAATGCCCGGTATCTGGACCTGACGACAAAGGCAAGCACACTGGTGAATCTGCTGAATGATGCGGAAAAATGCAGGAATGCGGGAGAAGTGGGGTCTGCCCTGGGTAAATACATGGAAGCCAAAAGGCTGTATCTGTATTCCCGGTTTGCCAAGGAGGGAATTGAGTCCCTGCTGGAAGAAGTTCTTCCGTTGAACTAGGCGGGTGGATTCCGCCGGACGGCGCGCCTGCGGAGACGGAGTAATTGCTTTTCTTCCGGAACGGTGCCGTTATGCTACGGCTCATGAAGGCAGTATACCTGTGTTTGTGCATGCTGGCGGCGTTCTGTTTTCCGGCCGCGGCGCTCCCTGCGGATTGCAGCCAGGTGATTGTAGGTTCCGCGGACGGGTGGAATAGTTCCCATGTGCAGTTGAGCCTTTTGGAGAAGGGGCCGCGGGGCTGGGTGATGGTGAAGGGGCCGTTTCCGGCGCGTCTGGGAAAATCCGGTCTGGTCTGGGGCAGGGGCGTCAGCCTCCCTCCCGCCGGAGGGCCGGTGAAGAAGGAGGGGGACTTGCGCTCTCCCGCGGGAATTTTTGAACTGGGGGGCGTATATGGAACTGTTCCCGCGCCGCAGAAAAAGCGTTCCATGCCGTACCGCCGCATTACGCCGCGGGACATGTGGGTGGATGACCCTGCTTCTCCCCTGTATAACCAGCACTTTGTGCTGAAGCATGATCCCGTCACGCCTTGGGAGTTCAAGCAGCAGATGAAGCTGAATGATTACGCCCACAGTCTGAAACTGTTTATCCGGCATAATGCCGCAGACGGACGGCAGAAACCCGTGTCGGGTGCGGGTTCCTCCATTTTTTTCCATATCTGGCGCCGGGACGGAGGATCCCCTACGGCCGGATGCACCGCAATGAGCGAGGAAAATTTGAGGGCCATGATTGCATGGCTGGATCCTTCCAGACACCCCCTTTATATTCTGCTCCCCGCCAGGGAATATTTGCGCCTGCGCAGAGCCTGGGGGCTGCCGTGATATTTTCAGAATCCGCCTTTGCAGGCACGCCTGTTCCGCCGCCCCGGGACGGACAGGGGAGTGGTTTAAACCCTACGGATGGAAGGGCTGTTGGATGGTGCGGCTCCCGTGCCGTGCTGCACGTTCGTTGCTGCCTGGAGTTCCCTTTCCCGTAAATGCAGGAAGCCGGCCTTTGAAGAAAGGCCGGCTTCCGCATGGTAAAACGGTTATTGTTCCTGGGACTGGGGAGCGGGAGCTTCCGGCTGGAGCAGGGGAGTGGAGGTTTCCTTCACTTCCGCCATGGAATCCTGTTCTTCCCTGGGCGCGCGGTCTTCGCGGGGCTGCCGGGGTTGTTCCTGGCGTTCATTGGCTCCGCTGACCAGCAGATTGCGGCCCATGAAAGGCTGGTTGTGGAGAATGTCCACGGAACGGATGGCGTCTTCCATCTTCTTCATTTCCACAAAAGCATACCCCTTGGATTTGTGGGTGCGGGGGTTGTAAATGATTTCCACGGAATTGACTTCCCCGATGCCCTTGAACACGTCCTCCAGGTCGCTTTCCGTAGCTTCATAGGAAAGATTGCCCACATAAAGCCGGCGGTTGGAGACGGGCTGTTTGGGTGCGGAAACGCGATCCTGCCTGTTGCGGGCTACGCGGGTGTTGGTTTTGGCGGCGGCTTTATCCCTGGCCGCATGCTTGTTATTCTTGGACGGACGAATGCCGAAGAGGCCCAGGAAACGCTGCCACAAGGAGAGTTTGGCGGGCGCTTCTTTTCTGTACTTGGGACGGTAACCGCTGGAATCGCGGCGGTCATTGCCATAGGAGCGTCCGCCCTTGTTGTAGCGGCGGCGGGCTCCCTGGCCCTGTCTTCCCTGTGTGTTGTGTTGTGACATACTTATATGCTAAGTTGGTGATTATGTTGGTGTCATGCCGGATTTATCGCTGTGTGCAGTAAATTCCATCCGGAGGATCGCCGGGACGTTCCGCTGCCATGAGAAAAGCCAGGAGTAAGGGGGCCCCATGCCCCGATCAACGGTCCATGCATGGTCTGATAGGGGGGCGATCAGGCTAGGCGCGTGACCAGTCCGGTCGATTGACGCGTATACCAATGCACAGGGAGCCGGATTCTTGCAAGCCGGTATCTCGTCATTTTAGGCTTTCCGACCGCCCGGAGGCGGGAAGGCCGTCCGGGAGGCAGGCTTCCGTGCCGGGCATGGCTCAGCGTGAGCAAACAATTTGACAAAAAGACGAGGACGGAGCATTTTAAGTGCCGACTAATCTACATATTCTCTCGATGCTGATTCAAAATGCAGACCGTACTACCTACGGGATTAATAAGATTGTTGTTTTCGTCCTTGCGTTCGTCGTTTTCTTCGTTGTCGGATTTGTGTCCTGGCAATGGGATGGGGTCGCTCCGGAACCGTGGCGTCTGCGGACGCTGGTGCTGACGCCGCTGACGATGTCTCTGCTGCTGTATGTGTGCTGTGACCAGTTCGGCGTTTACTACCGCTGCCAGACGCTCTGGGAAAGCATCCGGCGGTTTGTGGTGGCATATGCCTGTTTTGTGGTGTTAAGCGTGATGATATGGAAGTTCTTTGTTCCCTTTTCCGCGGATGTCGGTGTCCAGTCCCTGGCGTATCTGCTTACCTTCCTGGGTTCCCTCTGGCTGCGTATCAGCCGGTTCCGGGCGGAAAAAAGGCTGGTGGAGGAAGCCCCTACGCTGGTGGTGGGAACTCCGGATCATGTGAAAGAATTCCGCAGGACGTTGGAGAGCAATCATGTGGACTTCAGGAATGGGTTGCTGGTCATGGCGCCTGAAGAGGTGGACAGTGCGGTAGTCAGGAATTTGCTGATTAAGAACTGCGTCAGCAAGGTGGTGTTTTTGCCGGAGGAGGTGGATTCTTCCGTGGCGCGGTGCCTGGTGGAACTGTGCGGCAAGATGGGAGTCGATTTTTACGCGAGCATGGTGGTAAGCATGCCCGCCGTGCATAAAACCTATTTCGGCGTGATTGGAGGAACAAGAATGCTGGTGTACAAATCCACCCCCATTCCCTATACCACCTCCTGGCAGTTGAAGAAAATGCTGGACTGGACGGGAGCGCTGGCGCTTCTGGTGGGAACGTCACCCCTGTGGGTGCTGGCGGCTGTGGGAATCAAGCTGTCGGATCGCGGTCCGGTCTTTTACCGCCAGAAACGTTCCGGGCTGTACGGACGGGAGTTTGGCATGTGGAAATTCCGCACCATGTACCGGGACGCGGATAAAAGGCTGGATGAAGTGAAAGCCAAGTACGGCAATGACATGGACGGCCCCATCTTTAAGCTGGAGCACGACCCTCGCATTTTCTCCTTCGGGCGCTTCCTGCGCAAATTCAGCATCGACGAGCTTCCCCAGCTCATCAATGTGCTGAAGGGGGAAATGAGCCTGGTTGGCCCGCGCCCGCTGCCCGTTTATGAAACGGAAGCCTTTACCAGCGATGCCCACCGCCGCCGGTTGAGCGTGCTGCCCGGCGTGACAGGGTACTGGCAGATTGCCGGACGCAGCAACATCCGGGAATTTGAAAAGCTGGTGGAATTGGATATGAAGTATATTGACAACTGGTCCCTGTGGCTGGATATCAAACTGCTTCTGAAAACCGTCCCGGCAGTGCTTTTCGCCCGTGGGGCAAAGTAGCTTCCTGGTCTCTCTGGATTGCAGGCCGTCAGCCGTTATTGCCGGGAATTTGGAATCCGGCTGGGGTTCTCTGTCCGGTGGAACAGGCCTGTTTTAAGAATACTGCAATTCGGGAGAGGGATGGAATTGGTGTATTTTGTGGGAAATGAAGAAAATTATTGCCGGACAGAGACTTTAATCTTGAGGTGCGGAAAGGGATGGGGCAGAATCAATCTACTATGGATTTAGTTCAGCGAGAAATCTCTAAAGAAACGGTGACTCCGTATTTCATCGAGTATTTCGGTCAGGCGCCTACTCATGTGGCAGCGGCACCGGGACGTGTGAACCTTATTGGTGAGCACACGGATTATAATAACGGTTTTGTGATGCCTATGGCGCTTGATAACCATTGTGTTGTGGCTGTGGCTCCCTCCCCCGTGGGCAAACACCGCTTTTGCGGTTCCCTGGGTGACCAGATCCATGAAATTGCGGTGGAAGACGCTTTGGTTCCCGGCGAACCGTTCTGGTCCAATTATGTCCGCGGCGTTTTGGCCAACCTGCACAGGCGCGGCATAGAAATCGGGCCTGTGGATATGCTGATTGACAGCAATGTGCCCCGCGGCGGCGGCCTCTCCTCCAGTGCCGCTCTTGAAGTTGCCGTCTGTACGGCGCTCGCCGCTTTTGCCGGCGTTGAAATAGATCCCAAGGAAGTCGCCCTCATCGGGCAGGCCGTGGAACATGAATTCGTGAACGTTCCCTGCGGCATCATGGACCAGTTTATTTCCGCCAACGGCAAGAAGGGCATGGCTCTCAAGCTGGATTGCGCCACGCTGGAATATGAGCTGGTTCCGATGAACAATGAGTCCGTATCCGTGCTGGTTCTGGACAGCGCTGTGAAGCATTCCCTGGCGGACGGAGCCTATGGACAGCGCCGCAAGCAGTGTGAGGAAGCTTCTTCCATCATGGGCGTACCCTCCCTGCGGGAAGCTACGCTGGAGCTGCTGGAATCCTTCAGGGAACAGCTTGGCGATGTGCGCTATCGCCGCGCCCGCCACGTCATTGGAGAAAATGCGCGCGTGAACGCTTTTGCGAACGCCCTTGCCCGCGGCGATTGGGATGAGGCCGGCGTAGCCATGCGCGGCAGCCATGCTTCCCTGCGGGACGACTATGAAGTTTCCTGTGCTGAGGTGGATACCCTTGTTTCCCTTTGTGACCGCATTCCCTCCGCATCCTCCATTTACGGAGCGCGCATGACGGGCGGCGGGTTTGGCGGATGCATTGTGGCCCTGGTGAAGACGGAGGACGTGGAAAAGGTGGCCCAGGAGCTTCTGGACGGCTACTGCCAGGAAACGGGCATTGAAACTACGTATCTTGTAACCCGTGCCGGAGAAGGCGCCCGTGTTCTGTACCAAGCTTAATCCATACTGATGATGAAAACACTAGCAACCATATTCGGGGCGCTCGCCCTGATGACGTGGGGCGCAGCTGCCCAGGAGGGTCCCGTACCTGCAACGGCGGCTGATGCGCAGCCCGCCCTGGCCGCTCCGGCCGCGATTCCCGCTGTTGAAGTCCAGCCGGCAGCGGAAATTCAGCCGGCGGCTCCCGCCGCAGAGGCTGTACAGGCTGAACAGACCGCCTCTGCTGAGCCTAAAACGGCCCCTCTTTCCATGGTGGAAGTCATTCTCTTCTGCGTGGTCGTGGTGGGCGTGATCGCCTTGGGCATCTGGAAGAGCCGTGACCCCGAAGAAACGGAAGAGGAAAAGAAGGCCAAGGGCGCTTCAGACTATTTCCTTGCCGGCCGTGGTTTGACCTGGTGGCTGGTGGGTTTCTCCCTGATTGCCGCCAACATTTCCACGGAACAGTTTGTGGGGATGTCCGGCAAATCGGCCAACTGGGTGGGCATGGCCATTGCCGGGTATGAATGGCTGGCCGCTATCACGCTGGTGGTTGTAGCCTTCTGCTTCCTCCCCAAGCTGTTGAAAGGCGGCGTATATACGATTCCCGAATTCCTGGAATACCGGTATAACACGCTGGCCCGTTCCCTGATGGCCATTGCCACGCTGCTGATTCTGGTAGGCGTGCCGACTGCGGGCGTGATTTACGCCGGTGCCAAGGTGATTTCCGTGTTCTTCACGGGATACTCTGCCATGGGCATTGACTTCGGCAACATCACCGTCGGCTGCGTTATCATTGCCTTCTGCGCCACGGTATACGTGTTCGTGGGCGGGTTGAAAGCCTGTGCCTGGACGGACCTGTTCTGGGGCGCCGCCCTGATTGTGGGCGGCGGCGTGGTGGCCTATTTTGCCCTGACGGAGCTCAGCGGCGCAGACCCGAACCATTTGATTCAATCCGCCGCCGCCAATTCCGGCGCGACGGTCGCTTCCCTAGGGAATCCTTCGGACAGCCTCTGGCATGGGGTGACGCGCTTTTTTGAGCTGAACTCCGGTGACGCGGCCAGCGGCGTAAATACCGTGGGCGGCAAGCTGCACATGATCCGTCCTGCGGATGATGCGGAAATCCCGTGGACGGCTCTTTGTCTGGGCCTGTGGATCCCCAACTTCTTTTACTGGGGCCTCAACCAGTACATCATGCAGCGTACGCTGGCTTCCAAATCCCTGGCGGAAGGCCAGATGGGTATTGTGTTCGCCGCATTCCTCAAGCTCATCATCCCATTCGTGGTGGTGGTTCCCGGCATCTTGGCCTATAACCTGTACCGCAATGACCTGAAGGAACAGGCGGAAGTAAAATACGCGGCGGAAATCCGTAAGACGGAAGATCCCGCCGCAGTCAAGGGCCGCCCCGTCATCTACAAGCTTACGGACAGCTTCCTGGTGGAAAACGTGGAGGAAGGCTGTGCCCATGCCATTCATAACGCGGAAGTAATGAAGGTGGGCGAAGATGTTATGGCCAATCTGAAACAGGCCTGCGCCGATTTGAAGGCGGATGCCGCCAACGACCAGACTACGCTGGCGGAACGCGCCCCGTTCGTGGAAAAAATCGCTTCCCTTAACAACAAAATCATCAAGCCGGCCGTGGACAACTCGGATAACTACTATCTGACGGATACGCTGGTAGGCTTTGACTATGACTCCGCCTTCGGCACGCTGATCAGGAAGCTGCTTCCCGGCACGGGCTGGACATGGTTTGTGCTTGCGGCCCTCTTTGGCGCGGTGGTGTCTTCCCTGGCATCCATGCTGAATTCCGCTTCCACCATCTTTACGATGGATATTTACAACAAGCTGCGCAAAAATGCGGGGCCCACGGAGCTGGTTACCGTCGGCAAGATTGGTTTGCTGGTGTGCGCCGTGATCGCCCTGACCATTGCTCCGTTCCTGGACAGCCCGGCCTTTGGCGGCATCTTCAACTTCATTCAGGAATTCCAGGGCTTCCTGAGCCCGGGCGCCCTGTGCGTGTTCCTCTTCGGCTTCTTTGTGCCCAAGTGCCCGCGCATCTTCGGTTGGTTGGGTATCGTCATTAATGCCCTCCTGTACGGAATCCTGAAGGTATGGCAGCCGGAAATGGCCTTCCTGAACCGCATGGCCGTGTGTTTCATCACGGTAGTGGTCATCGGCTTCATCTTCACGGCGGTGAACGCCGCCCGCGGCGGACAGCCTATCGTGCTGCCCGACAGGGGCGTGGTTGCCCTTCAGTCCTCTTCACGGGCTAAAATCTTCGGATGGCTCGTGGTTGCCGCGACGGTCGCCCTGTACATTATCTTCTGGTAATTCAGGGAAGACCTCCAGTCCCGTATTTTCAATCCTCCCGGTTCAGGCCGGGAGGATTTTTCACGTCCGGAACAGACCATGCAGCTGGCGCGGCTGAATATTTTGGAGGCGGAAAGCCGGCAGGCTGGCGTTTCCGGACGGAAACGGCGCCTTGTTCTCTGAAAAAATACATGGTTGAAAAGAGGCCGGCAAAACGCCATACCGCCTCTTATTCCTCTTCCAGAAGCATGCTGCGCAGGGAATCGAAAAAGTTTCCGGATTCCTCTTCCGTCGCTTCCGCGTTCATGAGATCCTCCCATTTGGAATATTCCATCAGGTGGGGAGGAATTTCACTAAGGAAGGAGGAGCGCTGGCAAGGCATGCGGTCCCCGTAGCGCAGGCGCGTGGCGCAATAAGTAAGCATGAGTTTCTCCTGGGCGCGCGTGATGCCTACGTAAAGCAGGCGGCGTTCTTCGTCGCAATTGCCGTCTTCCAGGGAACGCTTGTGGGGAAGAATGCCTTCCTCCAGCCCTACGAGGTACACTACCGGAAATTCCAGTCCCTTGGCGGCGTGCATGGTAATCAGGCATACGCCTGGCTTGTTTTCCACGTCGTCATCATTATCCTCCTTGTCCAGGGTGACCTGGGCCAGGTAGTCCCGGAGGGTTTTTCCGGGTTGCCAGAAGTTGCGGAGGGAGGCTTTCACGTCCCCGATGGACACCAGCCGTTTCTGGATTTCAGCTTCCGTTTTGCACAGGCGCGTGACGTATTCGCTGAATCCGGTTTCCTCAATAAGCTGCTCCAGGATGTCTCCGAAGTCGGTTTCCTTATCCTGGAAAAGGTCAATGTATTTTGCAATCAGTTCATTGAATGCCTGCACGCTGTTGCGGGCGCGGGTGGAAAGGGCCGCCAGGAATTCTTCGTCCTGGAGGGCTGCCCAGACGCTGTTGCCGTGCTCCCGGCTCCAGTCGATGGCCAGATGGCTGGTCAGCTCGCTGATGCCGCGCGGCGGCGTGTTGAGGATGCGCAGCAGGTATTCGTCAGCCTGCGGGTTTTCGATAGTCGCCAGATAGGAAATGAGGTCTTTCACCTCCTTGCGGTCGAAAAAACTTTGCGCGCCCACCATGCGGTAGGGAATTTTGTGTTCCCGGAGCGTTTGTTCAATGATGCGGCTCTGGGTATTGGCCCGGAACAGAATGGCGAAATCCTCCCAGGCCCGGCCTTCCTGTCTGCGGACGTTTTCAATGTCCGTAATGATGAATTCCGCCTCTTCCGCGTCTCCGGGCATGGAAATGAGCCGGACGGCTTCTCCTCCGCCTTTGTGGGCGCGCAGCGTCTTGTCCCTCCGGCCCAGGTTGTGGCGGATCAGGGCATTGGCCGTGTCCAGGATGGGGGCGGTGCAGCGGTAATTTTCTTCCAGTTTGATGACGGAGGGATTTGGGAAAAAACGTTCGAATTCCAGGATATTGCTGATCTGGGCGCCTCGCCAGCCGTAGATGGACTGGTCGTCGTCTCCCACTACGCAGACATTGTGTTCCGGACCTACCAGATGGCCCAGCAGGCTCATTTGGAGGCTGTTGGTATCCTGGAATTCATCCACGGTGATATAGCGGAAGCGCTGTTGCCACGCCTCCCTGACGTCCCGGTGCTCCTTCAGCAATTTGTCCGCCAGAATCAGCAGGTCGTCAAAGTCCACGGAATTCTGCGCCTGAAGTTCCCGCTGGTAGGAGGCGGCGATGTTGGCTGTCAGGTTGTCTTCAATGGAGTCAAGGCCCAGACCGCTGTTTTTCATCCGGCTCATGGAAGAAAGCACATCTTTAGGCGTGATTTTCTCCGTAATGCCGCCGTGGCGCACAATCAGTCGCCGGATCAGGCCGCTTTGCTCGGAACCGCTGTAAATGGTGAAATTGGTCTTGTACCCCAGGCGCCCTATATCCTCTCTCAGGATGCGCACGCAGAGGGAATGGAAAGTGCTCACCATTATTTGGCGCGCCGCCTTGCGTTCCACCATCTGGCCTACGCGTTCCCGCATTTCCAGAGCGGCCTTGTTGGTGAACGTCACGGCCAGGATGCTTTTGGGGCTGATGCCACGGTCCACCATATGGGCGATGCGGCAGGTGACGGTGCGCGTTTTGCCCGTTCCGGCCCCGGCCAGGATCAGCACAGGCCCCTGCAGGGTCTGCACGGCCTTCCTCTGGGCCGCGTTCAGGCTCTCCATGGAAAAGGACTTGGCCATTTATACGTCAAAATGGATATCTTTCAAATTCGGGTGGCCGGCAATGAGCTGGGAGATATTCATGCGCGTGCTGCCTTCAAGCTGGACGTCTGTCACCAGCAATCCTCCGCTTCCGCAGGCGATCAAAAGCCCCTGTTCCCCGGCGGAGAGCACCTGGCCCGGTTTTCCCTCCGCTTCCGGGAGGATGGAAAAGCCGGGGAAAATTTTCATGTTGCGGATGCGTTTCTTGCGGTTCCAGTAGTTGGTGAAGGTACCGGGCCACGGGTCGTACGCCCGGATCATGCGGCCGATTTCTTCTGCGGGGCGCGTCCAGTCGATTTTTCCGTCCGCCCGCAGGAGCTTGGGGGCGTATGTTGCCAGGATTTCCTGCTGGCGGATGCGCGTGGCCGTCCCTTTTTCAATGGAATGGATGACGGGCAGCAGCACATCAGGCGTCATCCTGGCCAGCTTGTCATGCAGGGTGCCTCCGGTTTCCGAGCCTTCCAGGGGGGTGCTGATCTGGGCGATGATGTCTCCGGCATCCAGCTTCCTGACAATGTGCATGATGGTGATGCCCGTTTCTGCATCGCCGGATTTGATGGCGGACTGGATGCAGGCCGCTCCACGGTGGCGCGGCAGGAGGGAGGCATGTGCGTTGATGCAGCCCATGGGCGCCATATCAATCACTTCCTGGCTCAGAATCTGCCCGTACGCCATGACGACGATCAGATCCGGATTCAGTCTCCTGAGGTTGCTCAGCGCATCCGGGCTGCGCAGGGAATGCGGCTGGAGCACGGGAATGCCCGCTTCCCTGGCAATATTTTTGATGGCCGGGGCTGTAAGCACCTGGTGCCTGCCGACAGGGCGGTCGGGCTGCGTGACTAGGCCTGCCAGGTCCGAGTGACGGATCAGGCTGCGGAAGGCGGGAATGGCAATGTCGCCTGTGCCCATGAAGACGATGCGCATGGCTGGAAGCTTGCCCTGACGGCTTGCGCAGGTCAATGTTAAATCCGGTTTTGAGAAGGGAATAATAGGGAAGAAAGGCCGTTTTTTCCCGTTCCTTTCCGTCCGGAGGGAATACCGGAGGATAATGTTTTTTCCGGCCGCTTCCCCTCATGTCCTCCCTCCTGCAAGAAGTTCTTTTCGACGGAGCGGAATATTGGTATACCCTGTTCTATGCAGAAAGGACGGCTGCCGCGCATTCTGATTGTGACCGCAGGATACGGGGAAGGGCACAATTCCGCAGCCAGGGGCGTGAGGGATGCTCTTGCAGGGCGCGCGGAAGTCCGCGTTACGGACCTGTGCGCGGAGGCGATGCCCCGGATGTTCCGCCTGACGCGCGCCGCCTACCTGTGGACGATCTCCCGCATGCCCCGCCTCTGGAAATGGATGTACGAGGTGAGCGACAGGCGCAATATGGCGGAGAAGCCCGTCAGGGGAATTGCCCCCGTGGAACGCCTGCTGGAACGTTTGCTGCGGGAATGGAAGCCGGATGCCGTGGTCTGCACCTACATGGTATATCCCTACATGCTGGATTCCCTGGCCTCCCGCACGGGCAGGGCGGTTCCTTACCTGACCGTCGTGACGGATTCCTTCGTCATCAATAAATCATGGCTGTGTTCCAAGTCCCCCCTCTGGGCCGTAACGGACCCCTGGACGAGGGCAATTATGGAGGAAAAGGGGCTGCCGCAGGACAGGCTGCGCGTTACGGGATTTCCCGTCAATCCCGTGCTGGGAGCGCTGGCGGAGGAACATCCCCTTTCCTGGAAAGAAGGGGAGCCGTTCCGGGTGCTTTACTTTGCCCAGCGTTCCGCACGGCATGCGCGGGCGGAGCTGGCGGGTATGCTGGATGCGAATCCCGCCCTGCATGTAACCTGTATTCTGGGGCGCCGGTTCCGGCGCATTTATCCCCGCATCCGGGATTTGCGCGCCAGATACGGACGCAGGCTGACGGTGCGCGGCTGGACGCGCCGCGTGCCTTCTTATCTTGCCGCCAGTCACGTAGTGGTCGGGAAAGCGGGAGGAGCCACCGTACACGAGGTGCTTGCGGCCGCACGTCCCATGCTGGTGAACTTTCTTCTTCCGGGCCAGGAGGAGGGCAATACCCGCCTCCTGGAAAAACTGGGAGGCGGCAGCCATGTGCCGGACGCCCGTGCCCTGGCTTCCGCTCTTCAGGAAATGATGGCGGACGGTGGCGCACAGTGGAGGCGCATGCATGAAAACCTGCTGCGGGCCGGGATGACCGGAGGAAGCGGCAGAATAGCGGATTTGGCCTTGAAACTGGCGGAGGAACATACTAACTGATTCCCGTGACCTATCTTCTGATTGACAATTCCAACACACGCACCAAATTCGTGCTCTCTTCGCCGGAAGCCCTGTTGCCGGAACGGTATATGGTTCCCACCCGGGAGGTGAGCGGGGAACGGCTGGACGAGGTGCTGGCCGGCGTTCGTTATGATGCCGCCGTGGTGTGTTCCGTCGTGCCGCGCGTGGCGGAAGAACTGAAAAACTGGATCGTCAAACCGTGCCATTTCCTTTCCTGCGATTCCCGGCTGGGCGTGGGCATCGACTATCCCCACCCGCGCCAGATAGGGGCCGACAGGCTGGCGAATGCCGTAGGAGCCGCGGCCTATTACGGGTATCCTTGCGTTGTGGTGGACTTTGGCACCGCCGTGACTTTTGACGTGATCGGGCCCCAATGCACCTACATGGGCGGCGTTATTGCGCCGGGGCTTGCCAGCATGGGGGATTACCTGGAGCGCAATACGGCGCTTCTTCCCGCCATTGACCCCCAGGAGCCGTCCCGTGTCATTGGAACCAGCACAGTAGAGGCCATGCAATCCGGCGCCGTGTACGGTTACCGGGGGCTGGTGAAGGAAATTCTGGCCCGGCTGGAAGGTGAGCTGGGCGTGCGTCCGGCCGTGGTTGCTACGGGAGGGGATGCAGCTCTGATCGCCAGGGGAGTGGAGCGCATTGACCATGTGGACCCTGACATTACGTTGAACGGCTTGCGCATAGCCGCCGGACTGAATCTTTAAAGAACGGCCAAAATCGGCTGGAAACCTGCTGCTTCCGGCTCCGTGGCCGGATGACGCATAAAAACTCATAAATAGGTGTTGCAAATGGCGCATACCCCATGTAGTATCAATGAACCTTAACAATAAATATCATGTCTGACAACAGCATCGAAGAAAAAGTAAGAAGTATCATCGTCGACCAACTTGGCGTTGAATCCGATAAAGTGACTGCTGATGCGAAATTCATCGAGGATCTCGGTGCTGATTCGCTGGATACCGTTGAACTCGTGATGGCTTTCGAAGAAAACTTTGACATCGAAGTGCCCGACGAAGAAGCCGAAAAGCTTCAGTCTGTTGCCGACGTCGTTGCTTACATCGAAAAGGTTCAGGGTTAAGTTAAACTGCTAAAAATCCTTTATTACAAAAGCGGCTTCCCTGTCCAAGGCAAGGAAGCCGCTTTTTCATGGAAAGCCTTTCCGCCTTTTCTTCCATGAGCGACCTGCCTTCCTTTTCCCGTGACGATATCCGCTATGCGGCGGAGATGACACGGGTGGTGTATGAACCGGACCGCCGCATTGATACTTTTGGCGATACCAGGTTTAATTTTCTTCTCCTCAGCGAACTGATGGATGAGGTGAACGTGGTGCGCGTGCGCAGCGGCTGGGTGGAAGCGGAGAAACCGAAAATCATACGGCCTTCCATTTACAATGAAATCAGTACGGAGGGGTTTTCTGGAGAAGCCAAGCGCTTTTTTGACTGGCTCTCCAAAAACGGGCCAGGCTTTCTGACGCTGCTGGAATACGGATTCAGGTTCAAACGGTCGGAGGTGAGCGAGGAAATTCTGCATGAACCGCTTGATTCCGTGCGCGGCCGGCTGCTGGACCAGGTGCGCAATGGAGAAGATACATTCATGGCTCTCATTGAGGGAGTGGATGACGCATGGGAGGTCTCCCTCTTGAAATTCATTGTGGAAATGATACAAAAATCCCATGAAATCAATATCTTTGACTTCAAGCGCAAAGGTCTTCTTTAGCCTTTTGGCGGCGGCTTTCTGTGCCCGGGGAGTTTTGGCGGACGGAGAAAATTATTCCCTCTGGCCGCGCCGTCCGGAGGCCCTTGCTGAAGCCCGCCGCCTGATGGACCGCGGCAGTCTGCCGAAAGCTCTGGAACTGCTGCAGCCTCTGGCGGAACAGGGAGGCGTGGTGGGGAAAGAGGCGAAGGAACTCATCGGAAGGCTGCGCATCCGCCAGTTGCTGGATCCCAACGGACCGGACGTGAAAAAATATACCGTACGGAAGGGAGATTCCTGGATACGCATGGTCAGAAAACTGGGTTGCTCTCAGGCCATGGTGGTTCACCTGAACGGTTTGATGGATATTCCCGCTCTTCATGCGGGAGATGTATTCAAGTACCGGCCTCTGGATTTCCATGTGGTGGTGAACGTGCCGGAAAAGGAAATCTGCCTTTACGACGGGACGGATTTTGTCAAGGGATACCCCATCCTCTCCATGAAGGACGGGGGGAAAAAGAGTGTGGAAACGACCGTAAAGGATGAGCAGGCCCCCGTGTCCATCTACAGCAGGCAGTTTCCTTCTGCGGATAAGACGCTGGTGCTGGCGGCGGGAGGCTATGTCATTGACGCTGCCCGCGGTACGCCCCGCTCGCCTGGGTTTTATCTGAGCCGGCAGGACTGCAATGAACTGGCCATGCTGACCAGGCCGGGAACGAAGGTGACTATCCTGAGGGGGAAAGGAGAGGAACCGTGAGGCTGGTTATTCAGCGTGTCAGTAAGGCCGCCGTTCATATCGGCGGTGTTTGTGCGGGGGCCGTGGGGCCCGGTCTGCTGATTCTGGCGGGCATTGAAGAGGAGGATACGGAAGAAGATGTGCGCTGGCTCGCCAACAAGGCGGCGGCCATGCGCATTTTTTCCGACGCGGACGGAAAGATGAATCTTTCCGTAAGGGAAGTGAGTGGAAGCGCGTTGGTGGTGAGCCAGTTTACGCTGCATGCCTCCACCCGGAAAGGGAACAGGCCCTCTTTCATCCGCGCCGCGAGGCCTGAGCGGGCCATTCCCCTGTATGAGCTGTTTAAGAAGGAACTAGCGTCTTTGCTGGAAGGCAGGGTGGAAAGCGGCGAATTCGGCGCGGATATGCAGGTTTCCCTGATTAACGACGGCCCGGTGACTATTTTCATGGATTCCAGGAAAAGGGAATGAGAGAAAGGATCTTATATATTTAACTTTGCCCCGGTTTCCTGCTTTCTCTCTATCTCCATATAAACATAGAAAAATTTGTGCGCGCTCCTTCTCCGCTCATTTCACATGCAGACTGGAAATAAGTATAAAAATTGCAAGCTTCCACCTCGTGCTGCCAGATCAAACCATGCAAAAATGTAAAAAAATAGACCAAATAATGAAAGCAAAGCAAATACAAGTTTTGTTTTTCTAGGAGATAAATTTTCTTGAAAAGAAATAGCATTTAATATATTTGATATTTTTTTATGTGGCTTAAAAATACAAACTATTTTTGCAATTACAATAGGAATAATAGAAATCATCAATAATCCACATCCCATAATCTGAATAGGAACTCCATAAATTTGATGTGTCATGTACATGGCGTATATTGTGTAAACAATATTTGATATAATTATTATAATAATAAACCTGGAAATATTAATATCGCCATTTGTGATATTATCTTTATTCAAGTTGGGATTTTTTGATTCTTTATTTGAAGGCTTAGATATCCAATTTTGTAAAAAACCTGCTATAATAACGATTATTGTTAATCGTATAAATTTCCATGCATCGAAATCCATATAAATAAATTTAATTATAACGTAATAATAAAATTATTAACTTTATCTTAATTTGGGAGGCCAAGAATTTTCTTTTTCTGAGGGAGGAACAGACATAAAAATACCGAAAGATTCTGTTTCTATTTTAAGAGAAATTTCAGCTGAACACTTTTCAATTTTTTCCTCTTTCGGAGCTAAGCCAAAAGCTTTCATTATATTTGTAATAGCACTTTTGATGGCCCCATCCCGAACTCCTTCTACTACATATACATATATTTTTTGGTGAAAATAAGAAATCCACATTTGATTATTATATGTAATAATAGAAGTTCTTTCTTTTTCCAATGAAGCTATTAATTTTGCCTTTACTTTTTTAGATGATTTTAATTTTTCTATTTCATTAGTAAGTCTTACAACAGAATCAACTACACGCTTATTTTTTGAACATATTTTTGATATCTGTTTAACTTTTTGTACTATAGATGGCCCCGGAATTATTCCTATTACTCCAGCACTAACAACTTCAGTATAATCAATATCGAATAGTGGTTTTTCTTCCACATAATTTGTTACAACTTGAACAGCAACTTCAGTAACAGCAGAAACAACGCCACTAATGAGGAAATTGATAAATTTTCCAAGTGTGTCATATAGATAAATTCTATTCCCTACGAACGCATAAAGATTCCATCCTCCCTGTTC